>Ga0131853_10000277_pt1 | contig 92437 bp, 88 predicted proteins | sample TergutLab28metaG_FD_92764 | JGI IMG/M metagenome (GOLD analysis project Ga0131853, IMG submission 92764) | Labiotermes labralis P1 segment gut microbial communities from Petit-Saut dam, French Guiana - Lab288 P1 (version 2) (version 2) | ecosystem: Host-associated > Arthropoda: Insects >...
CTGTTAAGTCCAGTGAAAAGCACTTTACTATCTGCCGAAATTTGGCCTCGCTTAGATGTGAACGCCTGATGTACTTGTTTTTCATCATGATACCTCAGTTTTTAGTGTATCATGTCCCTCTAAATCTAGGCAAGACCCTTTATTATTCTTTCCAATTCATAATACTCGATACAACCCGTGCAAGCCTTTTACTAAACTGGCCGATTAGCTTTGCGATAGCGGCGGTTGCTGTGTGGATACACACGCTTTACGATGTGTTTGCTTGGTGGGTTAAGGCGGCTGTGAACCATAAATAAGTTTGGATAGAACAATCATTTCAAAATTAGGAGCGGAGACCTTATAATGAAAAAACATGCGTTAGTTCTGATTTTTGTGGTGGCCATGCTGTTGGTTTTAACGGCTTGCAGTGGAAATGCTACTTCGGAAACAGGAGTTGTACCAACAAACGGAAATGCACAGACTGATGAGCCGACAGAAATTTTCTATCCCGACATTTATCTTTTCCATGAATCTGTTGAGATGGGGATTTATTTCACAATACACCCAGCATGGCTTAACTTATACGGAATAGAAGAAACTGAATTTGAACATGAGTATGGCATTACAAGAACAGTGACGGTATACCACTTAGCCACGCGAGAAGAGTTCGGATCAGACAGTGGAATTCTGTTTTCAATCAGCAGATTTCCTGCTGTCCTTGCAGATGGGCCTATCGGCATAGTTCTGGCTCAAGATGGGGGTTACACATACGCTATAGGTTATCCTCAAGATTCAGAACATGCTTATGATTCTGACAGCGCAGCCGCCGTTCAATTTCGGATGATGATGGGCTACTTAGAGCCGTGGGACAACAATTTTATCACAAACAGCTTTCTACTGTCGGGAGTAAATCCTTTTGCAACTGCACTGCTCGAATATTTTGCTGATAGCGCATCTATGCCGGACGCCGACAGCACAATGGCCTTCATGGTCAATGTAGATGGCGCTCCGGGTGTGGTTGCGATAAGACATCCCGAGCCGTTTTTCCCCGAAGCAAGACTGTTTGTTTTTACCGGCATTGAACTGATTTACAAAGACATTGGAAGTATTGCGGGATTTCCATCATCCATAGGCATTACCCAAGACGGTCGCCCTGTAAAAGTTAGCGGTGACGCCGGGGATTTGTCCTACACTTTGTTCGGCGGCGCGACTGACCTTGAGATCCATAACGATGTAATAATCTACACGCTTACCATATATGTGGAGTTAGTGGATTTCCAAAACATGACTCATAATCACTATCAATTCAGAGGCGGTTTTGAAGAGGGTATAGCGGGAGGGCGTACACCCGTCAGCGAAGAAGAGTTTAATGAACTCAGCACAAGGCACGGACTTGACAATTTCCGAATTTGGTTCGAGATTGAAGATGAAACGGAGCAGATTTTGGCTTTGACGTTTTCGGAATAATGCTCTTCAAATATTATACAAAGTTGAGGAGATGTATGGCTAAACCGAACGACAAAGAAACTGAAAAGAAAAATGAGAAATGGGATTTTGATGGTTATGCCTTTACCTTGGCAACAGTCCTGTTCTTAGCACTCCAAATACTGCCTCATATTAAGGACATTTTGACACACTTTGACAGTTTGGGAGATATTATCAGCCAGTCAATCAGCAGATTTGAATGGTTTGAGTTATATGGAATCGGCATTAACCCGATGAACATATACCACTGGCAACCTTTTGCTTGGATGTTTTTTATGTTGGCGTGGGTGGCTTGCGAAGTTAAAAGTGTAATTGACATAAGGCGCGGCGTTGAGGGTGTCGATAAAAGTTTGGAAGATGCCGCAGAAGATGCGTTGTACATCGGCATAATCGTTGCAATGCTGTTCTTTGCAATAATAACAGGGCGAATGTACGTTTCTTGGCTGGCCGGACCAATCACGTTTATATTGCTTGCGGTTATTTTGCCTTTTTTAAGAAACTCAAAGGACAAAGAGAACGCACATTTCCCTGCAATTCCATTGCTTGTGCTGTCAGCGGGCATCATTGTGGAAGTTTTCATAGGCGGTTGGATAGCTATCTCTGTTTCGTGGATTTTCGTATGCGCATATAAAGTATATGGATTGATACGGAAATACAGCCTCACCGAAGATGTATTTACCGACATCTTATACTACGCCTTTTCTATAATCCTAATATCCATTGGCCTTATCTGGGGATTATGGATTACATCATGGCTTGCGTTTCCGATTGCAATAGTTATAAGCAAAGCTTATAGGCAGAGTAAAAAGCAAGCGATTTAGCAAATAAGGAGTGGAGTACTTTAGTATTTCCTCAATGCTTTGACTGTCAAATGAAAAAATGGTATACTGAATATTAGTTACAACGGATAATCGGGGCATGATATATTGCCTAAACAATCGCGTTAAGCTTGATAACATAATTTTGATAACAATATATCAGCGAAAGCCATAGAGAGTGGATAACTGGTATCACATTGAGGAAAAATCCAACACGAAAACTAAGCAAAACTGTTTAGAATAAGTCTCTTGTTTGCGAGTGGGAGTAATTAAGCCAACGTAAAGAATGTTGATTTTACGGGGTTTGTAGCCTGTCGATAACTGCTGTGGCAACATTTAATATAATTATGTTATGGAGATTGAGGATAATGAAGAATGATTTATTCTTATTGAACAGATATTTAGTCGATGCTAACATTGTTTTAGAGTGCAACGATTCTGTTCAATTCACTAGAAAAATACCAGACGAGACCGTCCAACTTATTATCACATCGCCTCCGTATAATATTGGGAAGGCTTATGAAACTCAAGTGTCGATTCAAGATTACATGAATACTCAAACAGAATTAATAAATGAGCTTGTACGAACTTTGCGCCCCGATGGCAGTATATGCTGGCAAATAGGGAATTACATTGAAAATTCAGAAGTTTTTCCGTTAGACATATATTACTATCCGATTTTCAAAGAAGCCGGCTTAAAACTTCGCAACCGAATTATTTGGCATTTTGGACATGGACTTCACGCAAGCAAGAGATTTTCCGGTCGGTATGAAACGATGTTGTGGTTCACTAAAACAGACAATTACGTATTTAATCTTGATGAAGTTCGTGTTTCTTCAAAATACCCTAATAAGCGTCACTATAAAGGTGAGAAAAAAGGCGAATTATCAGGAAATCCACGAGGAAAAAATCCGTCAGACTTCTGGGGGAAAATTCAAGAAGATTTTGATAGCGGAATGTGGGACATACCAAATGTAAAGGCCAATCATGTTGAAAAAACAGATCATCCTTGTCAATTTCCTGTAGAACTAGTCGAAAGATGTGTCTTGGCACTAACAAATGAAAATGATATTGTTCTTGATCCCTATGCTGGTGTTGCATCTTCATTAGTAGCTGCAGTAATGCATAATCGCAAAGCTTTAGGTGTTGACCGAGCTGAGGAATATATAAAAATAGGTGAAGAACGTATCCAGCAACTTATTAAAGGTACCTTGAAAACTCGGCAAATTGGAAAGCCTGTGCATGAGCCAACTGGAAAAGAGAAAATCACTCAAGTGCCAATAGAGTGGTTGCAACTTGAAAGGAGTGCATATAAATGAAAATTGTAGAAACTTACTCACATTTGAATGGGCTTGAATACCTCTGCTACCGGCATTCAGAAATTTGGGAGGAATTAATTAATATAATCGCACAAATTAATGCTGAGGATTGTCGAACAAAAATCTCAAAAGAGAAAACCAAAATAGGTAAAATTTTGTATAGCCCTATAGATATGAATAAGGCATTCAAGAAATTATTGGAGACTAAAGGCTGGAAGGAAAGCCGAACTCAATATTATGTAACTGCTGATATAAAGTTAGCTCGTGAAACATTGACTCTTGATGCCACAGAACAAAAAAGGATTATCGAAGATGCTGGGAAAACGGCGCATTTTACATACAACCAAACCGATTTCATTAAAAATCGAATTGCCGCTGAAGTACAGTTCGGAAAATATTCATTTGTTGCATATGACTTATTTGTAAAGCATATGGCTTTCTATGTGGCAAATCAAATTGATCTTGGGATAGAGATTTTGCCAATGAAGAGCCTTACAAGTGAGATGTCTTCCGGTGTTGCTTATTATGAAGGTGAAGTATATAACGTTATAAGGCAAGGCAGGAATACCCCGGCTGTACCGCTGGTCATTATTGGAATTGCCCCGTAAAGTTTTTGGCAACAAAAAATCAGATAGCCCATGAGCTATGGATAATATAAGCAATAGGAATACCACAAACCACATCCTCTAAACAATATTGTTTAGATTAAGGTTTGCGGTGTCGAGTGGGAGTAGGATAATACAAATAATGTGAGTATCATGAAAGACTTTGAGGAGGAGGTACACGTGGGCAAGTTAATACGAATGTTCTTGGTCAATGGAAGTACAGATGGATTAAAAACGCTAGAGATATCAAATATGACTATTAAGGCAACTGTTTTTCCTAGACCGCTACTAAAAGATTTTTTAGAGCGAGATGAAGCTGGTCGACCTGGCGTTTATATGCTGTACGGAAGTCGAATAGATGAAAACTTAAAGTCTATGTTGTATATTGGTGAGGGTGATCCCGTTTCGGAGCGCTTGAAGAATCATGCAATTAAGAAAGATTTTTGGACAGAAGCTTTTGTTTTTACCTCGAAAGACGAGTATCTGACAAAAACACAAGTTAAATTTTTAGAGTCAAGATTGATTAATTTAGCAGAAGAAGCTAAGCGTGCTGAGTTAGATAATGTTCAATCATCGAACGAACCTACAATTTCAGAGGTTGATAGAGCAGAGATACAACAATTTTTGGAAGCAATACAGCTACTTGTCCATTCACTGAGATTAAACTTTTTTGAAAGATTATCTTTTACATCTACAAGCCCTACTTCAACAGTTGATGAAATAATTTATGAATATAAGGTTAAAGATGCAATTGGAAAAATGGCAGTTAGAGATGGAAAATATGTGTTACTCTCTGGGTCAACTGCAGTAAAAGGTTATAGAGATTCAGCGAGTCCAAACATACGGAAATATAGAGAAGAATTAATAGCAGATGGTGCGCTTAAATACAATGATAGCACTAAATTATATGATGTAATCAAAGACGTACCTTCTAATAGTTCTACTTATGCAGGAATTATTGTTTGCGGAGGCAACACTCCTGGCCCAACAGTATGGAAGTATAATAGTAAAACTTTAAGAGAAATTGAAAGTGCGAGTCAGTGAAAATGGCAACAATATGGCAACAGAAAATCAGATAGCCCATAACATATGGATAATATAAGTAATTAAGAATATTACAAGTCATATTTTCTAAACAAATTTGTTTAAGTTAAGGCTTGCGGTGTCGAGTGGAAGTAAAAACCAAATACAAAAGGAGCTAACTGATCTTGGCCGTCAGTTAGCTCCTTTTCTTTATATTAAATTTCCAGTGCAGCCGCAACCAAAGGCATAAAACCCCCGCAGCTTGCCAAAACTCGGTAACAAAACAAAGCCAAAGGCAGGTATCCCAATGAAGCACCGACGCACCATAGGACTTTACTGTGGCATAATCTCCCTTTTTGCCCTCTGCATATTTAGGTTGCACTACATCGAAGCTTCACCCTTCCTAGCCGCGGCAGCGCAGGATCAGGGGCGGTTTACTCTAAATCTGGCCCAAACTAGGGGTGGCATTTACGACAGAAATATGCGCCTGTTGGTGAACAACCAGAGCCGCTTTGTGGCCTCGGTGTTGCCCACCCCTCAGGCGATGTCCGAGCTTTACCGCGTCCTACCTGAAGACGAGCGCTACGCGGTGCTCGAGCGCATGCGCGGCGGACTCCCATTTGCCCTTGAGTTGGATACTATGGACATCAACGCGGTGGGACTAGATGTCTTTGAGGTGCCTGAACGGTTTGGGTTGCAACAAATTGCTCCCCATGTGGTGGGTTATCTAAGCGATGAGGGTCGCAGCGGCGTAGCTGGGATTGAGCGCGCTTTCGATGAGGTTCTGAGGGAAAAGGGGGCCGGCGTGTCGGCCAGCTTTCAGATGGATGCGATGGGCAGAACTATGCAGGGTGGTGGAACGGTGATTGAGCGCCACAACATGACGGGTACCGGTGGGGTAGTCCTAACTCTGGACGCGAATATCCAACTGATTGCCCAGCGCGCTCTCGCGGACGGCGCAGAGCGGGGAGCGGCGGTGGTTATGGATGTGCACACTGGGGATATGTTGGCCATGGCCAGTGTGCCCGCCTTCGACCAAAAAGACATCGCCGCCAGCCTTGAGAGTCCATACTCGCCCTTTGTCAACCGGGCAACGAGTGGTTACAGCATTGGCTCGGTGTTTAAAGGGGTAATCGCTGCGGCTGCTCTGGAAAGCGGATTTTCGCCCAGCCGCAGCTACGAATGTCGGGGATATATAAATGTTGACGGCCAGATTTTCCGCTGTAACAACTTAGCGGGTCATGGTGTTCTGGATATGTCCCGAGCTATGCAAGTGAGCTGCAATCCCTATTTTATCAGCCTTGGGTTGCAGCTCGATCCGGCGCTTTTGCTCATCATCTCCCGCAACTTGGGTCTAGATGCCTCCCTGGAGCTTGCGCCGGGCATGCTTTCCCAACGGGGAAATCTGCCCGACCTGGACGAACTAAGCAGCCCGGCTGGTCTTGGCAACTTTAGTTTTGGGCAAGGCAGTTCCCTTGCTACCCCGTTGCAAATGGCGCAGATGATGGCCGTCTTTGCAAATCAAGGCAGCTCGGTTACCCCCCGCCTGGTTGAGGGCCTGACCGAGAACGGCATAAGTCTTTCCCAAAGCGCCCCACGCTTTGCGAGCACAAGCGTTCTTTCCCCGCAAACAGCCGAAATAATGCGCCAGATAATGGTAGATGTAATAGAACTCGGCAGTGGCTGGCCGGCAGCCCCGATTTACGGTGGCGCCGGTGGCAAAACTTCTTCGGCGCAGACCGGCCAGTGGGAGGTAGACGAGTACGGCCAGCCCATTGAAATCGTCCACGCCTGGTTTGTCGGGTTCTACCCGGCCCAGGAACCAAGGTACAGCATAGCCGTTTTCGTGGAGGGCGGCCGGAGCGGTGAACATGTGGCGGCGCCGATTTTCAAGCAGATAACAGATGGGATATACGCGCTGGGAGTTGGCGGATAGCGAAATAAAATTGGGCCTAGTGCGGTGTGCACGGCTCTTGCTTTATGGGGGTGATCTCGGTGTAAGTAAACTGATTCCCCGAAAATTCCCAAGTATCCATCTGCCACTCACTGTTACCAGGGCACACCCATAGGCCGTCCAATTCACCTCTACCACAACCAACCGCAACAACTGCCAAAACAACCATCATACCAACAAGCAAAATCCGCCGCTCCATGCACCCACGCCTCCCCTTAAATGTTGTCACAACAGAATTTTTCCGCGTACAACAAACAAAAGCAGTGCAAGAATACAGGGAAAAATCCCATACCCTTACACCGCTGCAATGCAAAAACTCCCCGCACAGTCTGCCAATCGACTTGAAAACCGGCAAACTAAACGGTATAATAATACATGCGAGCGCGGCCGGTAGGCCGCTGGCATAGGAGAGTGAATGTCTCCGACTGCTAGGGGACAAGGTGTTGTAGCACCTTGTCTCTGCTTGCTTTTTGTTTGTTATCTATAGGTTATACAGCGCCTGCGCTGATTTTGCAAGCACGAGCTTGCGGTTTTGATAAATTTCGCTTAAGGCATAACACCCTCCAACCGGTGCGTTCGCAGACAGCCTCTATTCCTTGACAAGCCCTGTCGCATATGGTAACATTTACAGTTGTGTATAGTTTCTGGACATGCAAACCGGCGGGGGGAATTTGAGGTGTCTGTTAAGTATATTTTTGTCACTGGCGGTGTTGTTTCCGGCTTGGGTAAAGGCATTACCGCGGCCAGCCTTGGCCGGCTTTTAAAAGAGCGTGGATACCGTGTTACCATAAAGAAATGCGATCCCTACTTAAACGTTGACCCAGGGAATATGAGCCCCTACCAACACGGGGAAGTCTTTGTCACCGATGATGGCGCAGAGACCGACCTTGACCTTGGTCACTACGAGCGATTTATCGACGAAAACTTGAGCCGATCCTCCTCTCATACCAGCGGGAAAATCTACTGGACGGTTTTGAACCGGGAGAGAGAAGGGGGCTACGGGGGCGGTACAGTCCAGGTAATTCCACACATTACCAATGAGATTAAAGACCGCATCTATCGCCTTGGCGGCCAGGAAAAGACCGATGTGGTCATAACCGAAATAGGCGGCACGGTGGGCGACATCGAAAGCCAGCCTTTCCTTGAAGCCATTAGGCAGATTGTGATAGAACAGGGCCGGGCCAACGCCATTGTAATCCACGTCACACTGGTGCCATATGTCATAGGTTCGGAAGAGCTAAAGAGCAAGCCCACTCAGCACTCGGTTAAAGAGCTACTGGGCATGGGGATTCAGCCAAATATTATAGTCTGTCGAGCCGATCACCCCCTACCCGAGGACATGCGCCAAAAGCTTGCCCTCTTTTGTAACACTCGGCAGGAAGACATTATCTATAACCCGACGGTCTCTTGCCTTTACGAGGCTCCGCTGATACTTGAAAAAGAGGGGCTGGCCCAGGCTGCTTGCCACCATCTGGGATTAAGCATCCCCGCTCCTGACTTGAGTGACTGGGAGAAAATGGTTGACCAAATCAAGCAGGCGGACACCCAAGTAACCATTGGGGTGGTGGGCAAGTACGTCGCGCTGCCGGACGCTTATATCTCGATTTCCGAGTCTTTGCGCCACGGAGGTATTCCGGCCGGGGTTCGCGTAAATGTGCGTCTTATAGACTCCGAGGCCATTACCCGCGAAAACGCTGCACAGATACTAAGTGATTGCGACGGAATCCTTGTCCCCGGCGGTTTTGGAGACAGGGGTGTGGAAGGCAAAATAGAAGCAACCCGATATGCCAGAACCCAAAATATGCCGTTTTTGGGCGTTGGCCTTGGAATGCAGCTGGCGGTAGTTGAATTTGCCCGAGGCGTACTGGGGTATGAGGACGCAGGCTCCAGCGAGTTTGAAGATAAAGTTGCAACCCCAATCATACACATAGCGCCCGAGCGCAGCGAAGCAACTCCAAAAGGCGGTATACGCCTTGGGCTCCAGCCCTGTAAGCTTCGGGAGGACAGCATAAGCCGTCGAGTATATGGAGAAGACCTTATCTACGAACGCCACCGCAACCGTTACGAAGTCAATAACGAATATCGGGAAGAACTCGAGAAAAATGGCCTGCGTATAGCGGGCGTTTCCCCAGACAGTCGCCTCGTGGAAATAGTCGAATTGGAGGCACACCCCTGGTTTATTGGTGTGCAGTTCCACCCCGAGTTTAAGAGCAGACCCAACAACCCTCACCCAATTTTCTGCGGCCTAGTCGAGGCGGCAATTGCTCGCAAAGAGGCAAAGGCACCATGACCAACCGTGCTTCCCGCAGCGAGATAGAGACTATGGAAATAGCCGCTGAGCTTGCGAAGACCCTGCACCCAGGGGATATTGTGGCCCTTTTCGGGGGCTTGGGCATGGGCAAAACCGCATTCGTACGTGGGCTGGCCAGCGGCCTTGGGCTGGATTCCACCCAAGTTTGCAGCCCAACCTTCGCCCTGATGAACGAGTACCGCAGACCGGGCGCGCCAACCCTCTACCACTTCGATATGTACCGGGTGCAGGGAGATGACACTCTGTACGCCACCGGTTTCTACGATTATCTTGACAGCGATGGCATACTGGCTATAGAGTGGAGCGAGAATATTGTTCATGCGCTGCCAAAGGGCGGGGTGAGAGTAGACATCGCGCTGGGTGAAAGCGAAGGGCAGCGGGTGATAACAATTGGCAATTGCTAGCGGGGTGAAACGATGAACATTTTAGCGCTGGATACATCCTCCCGGGCGGCTTCCTGCGCTATTTTGCGGGACGGGGCGCTCGCCGGGGAGTTTTTTGTAAACATAGGCCTAACACACTCTCAGACGGCCATGCCAATAGTTGAAAAACTGCTCAAGCAGACAGCGACCGCTCCCGGCGACATCGACGTCTTTGCGGTCACTACCGGGCCGGGCTCGTTTACCGGGTTGCGCATAGGCATCTCGGCCGTAAAGGGAATGGCGATGGCCATGGGCAAGCCCTGCGCGGGGGTATCCACTCTTGAGGTTCTAGCGGCCGGGGCCAGGCTGTTCCGGGGTTATATCTGTCCGGCAATGGACGCCCGGCGCAGTCAAGTGTACACCGCCACATTTGAAAACACCGCGGAGGGCCTGCATCGGATATGCGGAGACGAAGCTATTTCGATAGAGGCGCTCGGCAAAGAGCTTGCGGGCCTGTCATCTCCGGTTTTGCTGGTGGGAGACGGGGCCGCCCTCTGTTTTGAGACGTTGGGCGAGCCTGCGCACCTCTGCCTGGCACCCGAGCGATTCCTGCACCAAAGGGCGTCGTCGGTCGGGATAATTGCACAGAAAATGGTTCGCGACGGGAAATTAGTAAGTGCCGCAGACCTTGCCCCCGCCTATCTCCGCCTACCCCAAGCCGAGCGGGAACGGCTGGAATCAGCCCACGATAACAGCCAATAATAGAGCGAAAGGGTGACTTGGTCCATGAGTGTCAATCCGGTTATATTTGACCATCCCCTTATCCAGCACAAGCTTAGCTTTGTGCGGGATAAAACCACCGGCACCAAAGAGTTCCGCGAGCTGATAAGCGAGATCGCGGCTCTGATGTGCTTTGAGGCCACTCGCGATCTCCCCCTGGTCGAAAGTCAGGTTGAGACCCCCATGGGCCCCTGTAAGACCAGAGTTCTCTGCGGGCGCAAGCTGGCGGTGGTGCCGATCCTGCGGGCCGGGCTTGGTATGGTGGAAGGCATCCTCTCGATGATTCCCTTGGCTAAAGTGGGGCATATAGGCCTCTACCGGGACCACGATACCCACCTGCCAGTTGAATACTACAGCAAATTGCCCGCCGACATAAACGAGAGGGATGTCTTTGTCCTAGACCCAATGCTGGCCACTGGCGGTTCAGCTGTGGACGCCATAACTATGATAAAGCAAAAAGGTGCTAGCAGCATTCACTTTATGTGCATAATTGCTGCACCAGAGGGCCTTGAGGCGTTGTCCCAAGCCCACCCGGACGTTCGCGTTTACTGTGCGGCGCTAGATGAGTGCCTCAACGAGAACAAATACATCGTCCCGGGGCTGGGCGACGCAGGCGACAGAATTTTCGGCACCAGATAGTAGGGACGACCACCCTCGGTCGTCCGCGTAACCACTCAACTGAAGTCTCAAAAACCGCTTCGGTTGTCCGCACTACAATTTGTGAAATAACACAATCGTGCGTTTGCCGCGAGCTACCCATACAGCTAGACTTGACAGCTCGATGGTGGGGTAGTATTCTTTACAAGGGGTGATTGCTTGATATACAGCATGACCGGCTATGGGCGGGCTCAACAGCTTATCGACGGCAGAGACATAAGCGTTGAGATACGTTCGGTCAACCACCGGTTTTTTGAGTTCAGCACCCGCTTGCCCCGTTCAATGGGGTACCTGGAAGAAATGCTAAAAGGGTTGGTGCACTCCCGGGTTTCTCGGGGCAAAATAGACCTGAGCCTGACGGTGCTTTCCCTGGAAGAGCCGGGTTCTCAAGTGCTGCTCAACCGCCCGCTGGCAACGGGTTATCTCACCGCCTTGCGCGAGCTGGGACAGCAGTTGGACATCGAAGACGACATAAGCCTTTCCAGCCTTGCCCGCTTCGGCGATATATTCGTCCTGCGCAAAAGTGAAGTGGACGAGGATGCTCTGAGCAGCGCGGTGAGGGAAGTGGCCACCCAGGCTCTGGAGCACTATATGGCCATGCGCCGCACCGAGGGTGAAAAGCTGCACCAGGATATTGTCTGCCGCCTTGATAGCATCCTTTCCTATGTGGAACAGGTGGAAGAACGCACCCCTATAATCGCGGAACAGTATCGTGAGCGGCTCTATCAAAAGCTCTGCGAGGTGTTGGAAAACCAACAGGTCGACCAACAGCGAATTTTGACAGAGGCCGCAATCTTCGCGGAAAAAACCGCAGTAGACGAAGAAACTGTGCGTCTGCGCAGCCATCTTTCCCAGCTGAGGGAGATTCTCTCCAGCGAGGGTCAGGTAGGCCGTAAGTTGGACTTTTTAGTCCAGGAGATGAACAGAGAAGCTAACACCATCGGCTCCAAGGCGCATGACATAGAAATAGCCAAGGTGGTTGTGGAGATAAAAAGTGAGATTGAGAAGATTCGCGAGCAGATTCAAAACATAGAATAGGAACATGTGTTCAATAATGAGAATCGTCCACAAGCCGAAGCGATTTTTTGCTAGGCAAGGAAGTTTTTCGCAGGAATACTTTGTGTATTCAAAGAGAAATTGACGCAGCATAGTGGAAAACCGTAGGGTTGTGGGCGGTTCGAGTATTGAATACATGTTCTGCAAGGAGTGACTATGAAGCTAATCAACATTGGGTTTGGAAATATGGTCTCAGCCGGGCGGATTATCGCAATTGTCAGCCCGGAATCGGCGCCAATCAAGCGGATTATAGGGGACGCCAGAGAGCAAGGCAGCTTGGTCGACGCAACATACGGCAGGCGTACTCGCGCAGTTATCATTACTGACTCCGGGCATATAATTCTCTGTGCCGTACAGCCGGAAACAGTTGCCGGGCGCCTGGATGGGGGAGAGAACGGCGATGACTAAACGCGGTGTGCTTATTGTGGTTTCCGGTCCCTCCGGGGTGGGGAAGGACTCGGTGCTGCGGATGTATATGCCGGGCAAGACTTGCGTCAAGCTGAGCATATCCTCCACCACTAGGATACCCAGGCAGGGAGAAGTAGACGGCGAGCACTACAACTTTGTCTCCCGGGAAGTATTTGAGGGGATGATAGCCCGGCACGAAATGCTCGAGTATGCCGAGTACGCCGGGAACTACTACGGTACCCCCAAAAAATGGGTGGAGGATACCCTGGCTTCCGGGAAGCACGTCATATTGGAAGTTGAGCTTATCGGCGCGCTAAAAATCCGCGCCCTCACCCCCGAGGCGGTCTTCGTCTTCCTGATGCCGCCTTCGCTCAAGGCTCTGGAAGATAGGCTGATCGGCAGAGGCACCGAGACCATCGCGTCAATTGACAAGCGAATGAAGGCGGCCAGAAACGAGATTCTGCACGCTGGCGCTTACGACTATATCGTCGTTAACCACACACTACAGGAAAGCTGTGAGATGCTGGATGTTATAATCAATGCCGCAGCTCTTCGCACGTCACACCAAAAAGATATTATAGGGGAGGTTATTAATCATGCTTAGACCATCCATGTCTCAGGTTATCGGCAAGCACGAAAATTATTATGCGTTTGTGGTGGCGGTCGCCCAGCGCGCGCGCGACATTGCCAATGCCGCCGAACAAAACCAGATAACCCTGGTCGAAAAGCCGGTTAAACTGGCGGTGGAAGAATTTGCATGCGGCGCGGTGCGCGTCAGCGATTTTATCTAGCCATATGCATCTAACCGCACTGGCAGCGGTTGAAAAGGCCGCCTACCACTTCGACCGAGAATACACCTACCTTGTCCCTGCGCAGCTGGAAGGTAAAGTCCAGCCCGGGTGCCGGGTGCGGGTGCCTTTTGGGCGAGGCGGAGGTAGGCGGATGGCCATTGTGCTCGGCCTGTCTAAGGCTGAAGAGGCGGGCTCGCTCAAGCCGATTCTGGAGCTCTACGACCCAGTACCCCTGCTGGATGATGAAGGTTTGGCTCTTTTGCGTTACCTAAAGGATCAGACCTTCTGCACCTGGTTTGATGCGCTTAGGCTGCTTTTGCCTGCCGGATTGGGAATTGTATTTACTACGCTATATCTGCCCGCAAAAGGTGCGTTGCCTCTGCTTGACCCGCGTCATAAGGAAGTGCTTGCTTACCTCAAAAAATCTGGGCAGGCGCTCTCAGCTCAACGGTTGTGCGGGGCGACTGGGGTCGACGAGCAGGAGCTCGAAGCTATGGTTGCCCTGGGTGCCCTTGAGTGCCTGGAGCGCAGCCGAGGCAAAATTTTGGACGAGAAAGTTACCATGCTGCGCCTGACGCCGGGATGGGAGGAGCTAAAACTCAGCCCGGGACAAAAGAAGGCCGCGGCATTTCTCGCGGAAAACGACGGCGCTTCTCTCAAAGAGCTCTGCTACTATACCGGCATTACCCGCACGGTGGCGCAGGGACTGCGCACCAAAGGCGGGGTGGAGTTTTACGATCAGGTGGTGTCGCGCAACCCGTACGCGGGGAAGGATTTTACGCCTGCGCCGCCAATCGATCTCACAGGAGACCAACAAAAAGCTGCTGACAGACTCTTAGGTTACCTTGAAAACCCGGACAAACCGGCCCTACTCTACGGGGTGACCGGTTCCGGCAAGACTCAGGTTTATCTTCGCTTGATTGAACAAACACTCAGCCTCGGCCGGGGCGCCATTGTCCTCGTGCCGGAGATAGCCCTCACAACTCAGACCCTAGAGAGCTTCCACGCCCGGTTTGGTGGGCGGGTTGCGGTGCTCCACAGCGGACTCTCCCTAGGCGAGCGGATGGACGAGTGGCGCAGGGTAAAGGGCGGCGGCGCCGACATCGTTGTAGGCACCCGCTCTGCGGTGTTTGCACCACTAAAAAGCATAGGTCTCATCGTAATAGACGAAGAGCAAGAGCATACGTATAAGTCCGATAAATCGCCCCGTTTCAACGCACGGGATATCGCTCGAGCCCGCTGCAAATACCATGGGGCGTTGCTGTTGTTGGCATCAGCCACCCCATCGGTAGAGAGCTACCACGCGGCACAAACTGGGCGCTCACACCTTGTCTCCTTGCCTCTGCGGTACGGAAAAGACAAGCTACCAACGGTCGAAGTCGTCGATATGAGCCGACACGAAAACCTCTCCGATACCCCCGAGTTCAGTCTGCGCTTGCGGGAAGAGCTACAATACAACCTAACCCACGGACAGCAGAGCATCTTGCTGCTCAACCGGCGGGGACATTCGCCGTTGGTGCGATGCCTGGGTTGCGGGGCCGTAGCCGAGTGTCAATTATGCTCGGTGGCCCTTACATACCACGCGGCAAACGACGCTCTGCTCTGCCACTACTGTGCCTACCGGCAGGAGCGAGACGGCGCTTGCGCACAGTGCGGCAATCAGCTGCTTCGCTACGTTGGGCAGGGCACTCAAAAGCTGGAAGAAATGCTTAATTTGGTCTTTCCCAAAGCGCGGGTGCTGCGGGTGGATATGGATGCCACCATGTCTAAATTCAGCCACCAGCGGTTGTTCGCGGCCTTTGCCGATGGTCAGTACGATATTATGGTCGGCACCCAGATGGTGGCCAAGGGGCTCAACTTTCCAAACGTCACACTTGTGGGGGTGCTCGGCACCGACCAAAGCCTTTACGCCAACGACTTTCGCAGCTTCGAGCGAACTTTCGCACTGCTCACTCAGGTGGTGGGGCGCTCAGGCAGGGGCGGGCTAGAGGGTAGGGCGCTCATCCAGACCTACCTACCCGACCACCCAATTATCAACCTGGCTGCCCGGCAAGATTACCCCGCCTTCTTTGCTGACGAGGAGCAGAGCCGCAAGCTGCATATCTATCCCCCATACTGCGTGATGGCGGCGGTGGGTTTTAGCGGCCTAGATGAAAAAAAAGTGACCCATGCGGCAAAAGCATTTGCCGAAAAATTCAGCTCACTTGCCCGTGAAAATAGCCCAGACCTGCCCCTGCGGCTACTGGGGCCTACCCCTGCTGAGGTCGCGCGGGCTGCCGGCAAATACCGGTATAAGCTAATTGTTAAGTGCAAAAATAACGGGGAAACCCGCAGCCTGCTCAGGCAGACACTGGAATGGTTTTATGGCAGTGTCAAAAACGTGACCGCTTACGTAGATATGCATTATGACGGATGGTAAAAATGCATATAGTTGACTTTTGGGAGGCAGATTAATGGCTAAGCGAATATTTCTTCCCGGGGACGACCCCGCGTTGCGGAAAAAAAGCCGCGAGGTCACGGTTTTTGACGGGAAGCTCCACCAGCTGCTGGACGATATGTACGACACAATGACCGCAGCCGAAGGGGTTGGGCTTGCGGCGGTGCAAATAGGCATTCTGCGACGCGCGGTCATAATAGATATAGATAAGCGGATTGAGCTCATCAACCCGGTTATTGCTGAAGAGAGCGAAGAAATGATTACCGCAAGCGAGGGCTGCCTCTCTTTCCCCAAGGAGAGCGGGCTGGTTCCGCGGCCGAAAAAAGTAATAGTCACTGCCCAGGACCGCCATGGCGACCCAATAACGGTGACCGGGGAGGAGTTGCTAGCCCGCGCGCTCTGCCACGAAATCGACCACCTGGAGGGCATTGTCTACCAAGACAAAGCCGTGGAGATGCACAAGCCGGAGGAAGACGAGTAAGAACCTGCATTTAATAGCGAGAGTTATACTTGTTTCACTTCAAAAGAAGAACTCTTTTGAAGCTGCGGCAAGATCAGCCGCAGTCAGCGCTTCGCGCTGGAAAGCCCGTGTATACGCCATTAACAGCTCCGCTGCTACACACTCGTGGAGTGTGTAAACTTGAAAAATAAAGTGAATTTTTCAAGTTTAAGGGCTATATCCTCGAACCGAAGCGATTTTTTTGTTAGGTGAGGAAGTTTTCTTTGGAATGCTTTGTGCATTCCAAGGAAAATTGACGAAATATAACGGAGAAATCTCCGGTTCGAGGGTGGCTCGAGTATTGAATGTAGGCCCTAAAGCCCACTAACTGCGATAGAGGAAGCATTATGCCGCGATTTTTTTTAAGCACTATAGACGCAAGCGTCTCCACGGCCTATATCGAGGGAGACGACGCGAAGCACATCACCAAGGTGCTCCACGCGAAACTGGGACAAGAATTTGTCCTCAGCGACGCCCGGGGCACCGACTATCTGTGCGCGGTGCGCAAGCTGGACACGGCAATCGTGACGTTGGATATACTTTCCAGCCAGCCCTGCCAAGGTGAGACCGAAGCGACTATTCGGCTCTACCAGGCCCTGCCAAAAGGTGATAAGCTCGAGTTTATCATCCAAAAAGCGGTAGAGCTGGGGGTAAGCGAAATTACCCCGGTGCTGACCTCGCGCTGCATCTCCCGGCCCAGCCACAAGGCCATGGACAAAAAGCTCGAGCGCCTGCAGCGGATAGCTTACGAAGCCGCCAAACAGTGCGGTCGCGGCATTATTCCGCGTGTGATGCCGCTGCTCGAGATTGACCGGGCGCTTGTGCAAATGGCCGGCAGCGAGATGCCCATACTCCTATACGAGGAGAGCCGCCAGCCGCTCAGTAAGGTGCTGCGGCCGAACCTAGGCAGTGTCTCGATTATGGTGGGCAGCGAGGGCGGTTTCTCCCAGGGTGAAGTGGACTTTGCCACAAACCAGGGGGTGGTCTGCGCCAGCTTGGGCAGGCGGATACTGCGCTGCGAGACCGCACCTATAGCTGCGTTGTCGGTAATTTTATGCCACTTGGGGGAACTGTGAGAGTAAAAAAATCTGTAGCCGGTGTGGCTGTCGCCATGGCTCTGACCTTTGGAATTGTCTGGGGCGGAGCGGCCCTGTCCGGCTGGGTGAGAGTTAGTGTGCAGGAAAGCGCCGCCTACCGCCATAGCGTGATTCTCACCTCTGTCTTCTCAGGTGAGGACGATGTGGGGCTGGGTGCTATTTTGACGGACGCGAGGGCTCGCGGTTTATTTTTTAAGTTTGCACGCACGCTAACCAACGCATATGTCAGTTTCGAGCTTATACCATACGGGCAGCTGGAAACCTTTAGCGTTGTGTATGCCGCACTTGGCCCGCATGTGGAGATAGACGACTTTATCTACCGGGGCCACGATCTAATAATTACCGGCTCTGTCCTCAGTGAAGCGAGTTACCATGAGTTTTTGGCAAGCCTTAGCGGGTCCGGGTATTTTTTGGATGTGCGGGGCAGATTTGATATATCAGGCGACGGCGGGGTTCGCTTTGAGATTGAGTGCCTGGCGGCACAGCGGCATGGCCTACAAGTATTAGCAACTAACTTTACGAGTTTTAATTAAGCCACGAAATAAATTCGTGGCTTTTATACTCATTCCACTTCAAAAGAAGATCACTTTTGAAGATGCGGTCTTGCAGACCACGACCGGTGCTTTGCACCGGGGAGATCGTGTATACGCAATTTGCGGCCCTCACAGAGGTCGCACACTTGAAAAGAAAACCGATTTTCAAGTGGATTGCTATATTCGCAGCTATGCGGTGGACGTCGCTTCGCGCCGCCATGCTATTTTATATTTACAACATGAAATAGTATGTTTTACATTTTTTGGCGCAAGATATTTACAGAACCCAATGATGGAGGAATTTGTGTGAAGCTTACGAAAAAGTTTATGGTATTTTTGTTGGCTGCCGCGCTGCTGTTTGGTGCCGCTGGGTGCGCAAGCAGAGTAGAGCCGCCGGCAGTGCCGGAGTACGAGGCGCCACCTGCCTACCAAGCTGGCGCGGATGTTGAGGTCGCCAGGAGAGTGACGCCGCTACCGGAGCCGCCCACGCCGCCTGCTGTCGAAGAAGAGCCAGAGCCGGAATCACGTCCCCTTGCCAGAGACATAGAAAGAGCCCCTGACTTTGACGCGATTGCCCAGCTGGGCGCGGAGCCTCACGGCTGGGGCCATGGCGGACCTGTGGATGAGCGCAATCGCTCGGCTGGGGCGCTGATGTTCCAGCGGAGATATGTGCATCTGGACGCACACTTTATAAAGCCGGACTCTGAGCACATTTATCTAACCTTCGACCAGGGGTTTGAGTACGGCTTCACCCCTATAATCCTGGACACACTGCGGGATAAAGGAGTGCCCGGCGCGTTCTTTTTGACCAAGCACTTTGCCACCGAACACCCCGACCTCGTACAGCGGATGATTGACGAGGGGCATGTCCTGGCCAACCACTCTGTCCGTCATCTCAGATTCCCTGAGATGACCCTGCAAGGTGCCATGGATGACGTGATGGAGTTCCACAACTACGTGCTAGAGAATTTTGACTATGATATGCATCTATTCCGTTTCCCGGAGGGCGTCTTCAACGAGCAGACGCTGGCGCTGCTGCAAAGCCTCGGGTACACCTCGGTCTTCTGGTCGTTCGCCTACAGGGACTGGGAACTGGACAATCAGCCGCTAACAATCGACGCCATCAACCGGATGGTAACCAGCGCGCACCCGGGGGCAATTTACCTGCTGCACTCGGTCTCGCAGACCAATTCCGAAGTGCTGGGCGATGTGATTGACCTTATCCGAGCCGAAGGGTTTGAGTTTGGGCTGTTGGATTTACCGGCGCCGGAGATGGGGTAACCACCTCGGCGCATACGCGCCACTCCTCCAAAGAGGGAAAGTAAAGCAAAGCAAAGACTATGGCATTTTGATGTTGTGCCATTCGGAGACGTTGAGTTGACCACGCTCATTATTACCAGTGGCCACTACGGTGCCATCTGCTCTCAGTCCCAAGACGAAACCGGTGAGATGGGAGCTGTCCGCAGAAATTGCGACAATATCGTCCCAATCGGAAACGTTAAGTTGGCCATCGTCATTTGATCCTACAGCCACCACCGTGCCGTCCAACCTCAATCCTACGGTGTTACGGCTACCAGCCGACACCGCTATAATATCGTGCCAATCTGAGACGTCCAGCTTATTGTAGCGATCAAACCACCCTTCAGCCACTACGGTACCGTCCGACCTAAGCCCTACAACATGCCATGAGCATGCCGACACCGCCACAATATCATACCAATCAGATACATCTATCCACGTGGAGACCACCGTGCCGTCTGATTTCAACCCCAGGGTGTGACCGGCACCTGCAGACACTGCTATAATATTGCGCCACTCGGTGACATTGAGTTGCCCTTGACCAAGGACGTAATCACCCACGGCGACTACGGTACCATCCAGCTTAAGTCCAACAGTGTGCGAGGAGGATGCCGACACAGCCACAATATCACGCCAATCAGCGACTTCTACACGGCTTCCGAAAGCAGCGCCCGCAGCTAACACCGTACCGTCTGCCCTCAAGCCTACGGTGATATTGCTGGCTGTGGATACCGCAACAATATCGCTCCAGTAAGCGACATCCGCCATACCGACAGTAGAGCCTGCAAGCACAACTCTACCGTCGGCCATCAGTCCTGCAGTATTAGAAGAACCCGACGCAATACTTGTCGCATCGCCGCCTCCAAAGCCTTGCGGCATCACTATTCTAGGCAACACCGCCGGTTGTGACTGCTCTTGCTCGTGCGGCACAACCGCAGGTTGTGTGTGCTCTTGCTCCGGCGGAGTCAGCGGCTCGTCGAATTGTGTGGTAACGCTCAACGTGCCGCCAAACCATAGCCCCAAAAGCCCAATTACTAATATAACTATGTAGAACACCGAACGCTTTCTAGGCCGTGGAGCAAATCCGCGCCTTTCGTTGGGTGTTTTTGCAATTGGTTGTTGTGGCGAAATTGGTTGGCGGGACGGTGCCGGTTGCGGCAGAACAGGTTTCGATGGTGTAGGAGGCTGTGCAGGCGCTGGGGGATCGGTTTGCTTGGGGCGTTGCACGGTAGTCAAATCAAACCAACAGTTACCACAGAAGCCATAACCTTCGATAACTTCGGCGCCACACTTGGGGCAATTTATCACATCATCACCCCAACTTCTCCTTCAGCAGCTTGTTGATGAGTTGTGGGTCGCCTTTCCCGCGCAGCTCTTTCATAGCCTGCCCTACCAGGAAGCCAAAAGCCTTTTCCTTGCCGGCCTTGAAGTCTTCAATAGATTGGGGGTTGGTGGCGAGCGCCTTGTCCACGCACTCTTCGATAAGACCAGTATCCTGTGTCATGGCGAGCCCATGCTCCTCGATGTAAGCGCGCGGGTCGGCCCCGGTTTTGAAAAGTGCTTCGAGAGCATCTTTGCCGGCGTTACGGTTAATAGTGCCGTCCTCAATCAGCACGATGAGGTCAGCCAACTTCCCCGGGTCGAGGGCAAGGTCATCGGCAGGGGTGGCGGTATCGTTCATCAACCGCATAACTCCGCCTAAAATCATGTTGGCGGTCTCTTTGGGTTTTTTGCAGAACTCGGCCGCCTGCTCGAACAGGTCAGATAGCGGCTTAGCGGTTGTCAACATGGCGGCGTCAGCTGAGGTGAGGCCCAGCCCGGCATATCGCTCCCGCTTTGCGGCGGCAGTTTCGGGCATGGCGGTGCGCACCCGCTCTATCCACTCGGGGCTGACTTCCAGCGGCAGCAGGTCGGGTTCGGGGAAGTAGCGGTAGTCCTGGGCGTTTTCCTTCGAGCGCATACCTACGCTGACACCCTTTTCGTCGTCCCATCGCCGGGTCTGTTGGACCAGCTCGTGGCTGCGCCCATCCTCAATCAGATCAATCTGTCGTTGGGATTCATACGCAATTGCCCGGTGTATCGCCTTGAGCGAGTTCATATTTTTCATCTCAACTCGCACGCCGAACTTAGCGCTGCCAACCGGTCGCACCGAAAGATTGACGTCCGCACGAAGCGAACCCTCCTGCATCTTGCAGTCGCATACGCCTAGGTAGAGTAGAATCTCCCGCAACTTCTCGAGGTATGCGATGGTCTCGTCAGCGCCACGCAGGTCGGGGGCGCTGACAATCTCAATGAGTGGCGTGCCGCCCCTGTTATAGTCCACATAGGTGCACTGGGCGCCCTGGTCATGGATAAGCTTGCCCGCGTCCTCCTCCATGTGTATCTGGGTGATGCCGATTCGCTTGGTACCTTTACCTGTCTCGATGTCCAGGTGGCCGTTTTTGCAAATCGGCAAGAATAGCTGTGAAAGCTGAAAAGCCCTTGGCAGGTCGGGGTAGAAGTAGTTTTTCCGATCGAATCGGTTGTGCTGGTTTATTTCGCAGTTCAAGGCAAGCCCCGCGGTTATGGCATGGTCGGCCACCGCTTTGTTGAAGACGGGCAGCGCCCCCGGCTGGCCCGAGCAGACCGCGCAGGTCTGAGTATTGGGCTCGCCGCCAAAACGGGTAGTGCACCCGCAGAATATCTTGGTGTTGGTCGCCAGCTCGGCGTGTACTTCAAGGCCGATAACAATTTCAAAACTCACAGCGGACACCTCCTTGTGTGGTAGTTTGCTTTTTGCTGGAAGGCGTCTGCCGCCCGCAGAATGGTGGGCTCGCCGAACCTACGGCCAATCAGCTGCATACCTACCGGCAACCCGTCGCTGTCCTGGCCGCAGGGCAAAGCTACCGCCGGCAGCCCCGCAAGGTTGACCGGTACTGTGTAAACGTCCGCGAGATAGATTCTCTGTGGGTCTTTGAGGCTCTCACCCAAGCGGTAGGGGCCCGAGGGCGTCACCGGGCTCAAGATAAAGTCATATTTTTCGTGCGCCTTCTTAAAGGCGTCCACAACTAGGCCACGCACCTGCAAGGCCTTGTTGTAGTAGGCGTCGTAATATCCAGAGCTGAGCACAAACGAGCCAAGCATTATCCGTTTTTTAGCTTCAAAACCGAAGGCCTCGCTGCGGGATTTTACGTAGACCTCGGCCAGACTTTGAGCATCTGGGCTGCGGTAACCGTATTTTATCCCATCAAATGCGGAGAGATTGCTCGAACCTTCCGCGCAGGCAATGATGTAAAACGCGGGCACCGCATACTCAACCATCGGCATGGTGAACCGCTCCACCCGCGCGCCCATGCTCTCGAAGGTCTTGGCGGCGTTCAGAATAGCCTCACGGGTGTCAACGGAGAGCCCGTCGCCCAGATAGTTCTCCGGCAGGCCAATCGTCATACCCCCGACTCCACCCTCAAAGCAGCCGTTAAAGTCAAAGGGTGCGTCAATGACACAAGTGCTGTCCCGCCTGTCAGGGCCGGACATGATTTTGAGGGCCGCCGCGCAGTCCCTTATGTCTTTGCCCATAGGGCCCATGGTGTCAAAAGAGGAGGCCGAGCCCATCAGCCCATAGCGGGAGACGCTGCCGTAAGTCGGCTTAATACAGGTCACTCCGCAAAAGGCGCTTGGTTGCCGAATCGACCCGCCAGTGTCGCTGCCGATTGCCAGGGCCGCCGACCCACTGGCCACTGCGGCGGCGCACCCACCAGACGAACCACCCGCTACCCGCTCTAGGTTCCAGGGGTTTTTGGTAGGGCCAAAGATAGAAGATTCAGTTGTGCTGCCCATACCAAACTCGTCCATGTTTAGCTTGCCAATCGGGATCATACCTGCAGCCTCGAGCTTTTCGACAACTGTGGCGTTGTACACCGGGCGGAAGTTTTCCAGCATCTTGGCCCCGGCCGTAGCCGGTACATCCTTCACGCAGATATTGTCCTTAATCGAAACAGGCACGCCTGCCAGCGGCGAGAGCTCTTCTCCCGCGTCCAGCCGCTTTTGCACGCTATATGCAGCTGCAAGAGCCTCTTCCTTCTGCACGCTGATATATGCGCCCAGCTTGCCGTCTGTGGCGTCAATAGCGCCCAAGACTGCGCTTACCGCTTCTTCGCAGCTCAGCTCTTTATTCTTAATTCGCCGCCCAATCTCCAGGGCTGTCATCTCGCGAATGTCCATATGGTTCTCCCCTCGTGGTAGTCAGAATCATTATACCATATCCTCAGGAGATGGTATAATTTGGCATCGCCATAGGCGGCCATTCAAATCGTATAATGCCCTCGCCCTTCTAGGGACATTATACCATAAGCGTAGCGTTGGTATAATTGCGCATAAAAGCCGGTTGCCGCTTTAGCGGCGAGGCGTTGCGCATCATATATGTTCGCGCCCTTCTGAGGACATTACTCGATCGTCTGTGGCACTTGGTAGCACTGTTCGTCATTTTCCGGCGCTCCACGCAGTACCAGTTCCCTGGGCAGGGAGAGCTCGACTACATCATCCCTAAAGCGGTTAACTACCCCAAACGGGTGGGAGAGCGCGGGCAATCCTTGGGTATCAACCTCGCTCAGCTTTGACAGGCAGCCGATGAATGCGCCCAGCTCGGTTTTGGCCTGTTCACGCTCCCTCGGCGTCAGTTCAAGTTTGGAAAGGTTCTCCAGGTACATTATCAATTCATCGTCGATTCTCATCTATGGCGTCTCCTTTCAGTAAGGCGTCAATCAATCTAAACATATATTTTATTGGTATTTGCGATGTTTGTCAACCTTTTATCGGCGCTGTAACCACAGCGCCGATACTCGAAAAAATCGTACATTACTGTCGACAAATGTTGACAAATCGCCCAATTAGTGCTACACTGAGCGTATAGTTTCGAAGCCCCTAAACAAAAAGGGGCCGTATGGCCACTGTAAGTGCCGGCAAGCACTTACAGCAGGTAAAGGTGCCAACCGTTTAAGAGCACCACCCTTACACTTCCACACGGCAACCACATTATACACCAAAAGTATAATATTTACAAGCCGGGCGGAGGTAGGGCGCTATCTTATTGCGCGCGTGTGAGGGGGCACCCTCATACGCGTGTTTTTTTCGTTTCGGGGCTTTTGAATACGGCTTGGGTGAGGTTCCTCCATGCCTCGCCCAAGCCGAATAATAAAGGAGGCAACGAAAGATGAAAGACCAAGGAGCTGTGCCACGGTCTATGGACGAGCTTGGTCGGGTTGTTATTCCCAAGGGTATCCGTGAGGCGCTGGGGTGGGGAGAGGGCACCAAACTGGAAATAGCGATAGGTGACATCACCGCAAGATCGGTTGTCGCGAGGGAAGCCTGGGCCCACTGTTCACTTTGCCGGGCTCAATCCGAGGATCTGCTGGCAGTCGAGAAGGGTTATGTCTGCCCAAGTTGCGCAGCCAAAATAATGTGATTTTGTTATCCGCTGAGGAGGCTGCCACCGGCAGCCTCCTCAGCCTGTCAAAGAAATACAACGTAGTTTGGGTGGGGTTCCATGGGCGGGTGCAGAGGGCGCTCCCTCCAGTGCGTTGCGCTACCTCCCTCCCAGAGGGAGCCCCCCTATGTGGCCCTGCGCTCCCCCGAACCAATCGTTGTAGGGGCGGTCGTTGGCTGTCCGGGTTTCTAAGGTCAAGTTCAAAGTCTTAATATAGATTTGCCTCCGCGGCATGAGCGGTACATTATCCTCGCCCGCAGGCTGAATTAAAATTTGGTCTTGAACTTAAGTCCTTTGACCTTAACAGTGCGAGAACCCACGGGCGGGATGACCCCGCCCCTACAGCAGCGGGCCCGCGAAAACCTGCGGGCGCCTGGGAGGCAGCCCCTACAACCCCAGATTTCCCGCGTTCCCGTGAGGGAGGGCTTTCCATGCCAGACCGGATTGTTCCTTTTTTGACAGTACTAGAACTCCACCTGCTCGGCCTGGCGGTTCAGCTTTAGCTGCGCGAGCCAGTCCAGCAGTCTGCGGCAGAGCCTGCCCAGCATACCGTGGATGTGATAGCTTATATAGATAAGCGGCAGGTAGAAGAAGACGTTGGGGCCAACCAGCCCACCAAGCCCAAAGAACTCGCCTACCCCAGGGATGAAAAACACCCCGGCAAACATTGCCACCATAGACCAGAGCATAGTGCCCATTGCCTTTGTCGGCTTACCGGCTACCCGGAATAGTATGAAGAAGCCCACAATGCCGGACATAAACACCACCATAGTCGAGGTCTCGCTGTAAGGAATACCGAACAACACTCCGGCCGCCTGAATATACAGTGTGTTGAAGACAATTATGATTGCCGCCGGGAACGCGTGCTCAAAGATGTTTGCCCAAAACCTGCCCGCTGGGCGCTCGTAGTTTGCCTGCAATGCCAGGAAGAATGATGGGATTCCGGTGGTGAGTGTGTTTACCGGTGTCATCTGCAATGGCGCGAAGGGGAATGAAAAAGGCAAAAAGGTGTAAATCAGGGTGAGCAACACCGAGAATACCACGTTGACCATGTAGAGCGCAGCCACCCGTTCGATGTTGTTGATTACCCGCCGGCCCTGGCGTAGCGCGCTTATCATAGCCGAAAAGCTGGAAGAGAGCAGTACGAAGTCGCAGGCGCTGCGAGCTGCGCTGCTTCCGCCCACCATGGCCACGCTGCAGTTAGATTCCCGCATAGCGAGGATGTCGTTCACCCCATCCCCGGTCATGCAGGTGGTGTGGCCGTTATGCTGCATGGCCTTTATCAGTTCAAGTTTTTGCTGTGGGGTAGTGTGCCCAAATACTGTGGTCTCCTCAACTATAGCGGTGAAGTCGGTGCCCTCGCCGAAGGTACTCATATCCACAGTTTTGTCGGTGTTGGCAAGACCGGCATTCTTGGCTACCGCTCCGACAGTCCGGGGATTGTCACCCGAGATAACCTTCAGGGTGACGCCTTCCTTGGCAAAAAACCGGAAGGTGTCCGGCGCGTCTTGGCGGATATTGTCTGAAAGCAGCAGCAGGGCCACGCAGCTTATGCCTGGGGGCAAAGACTCGCCCATTATAGCCTGTGGCGAGTGCGCAAGGCAGATGACCCGGTGCCCGGCGGCGGCGTAACGGTTTGCCTGCACAAGGGCAGGGGAGCCGGTATTGGCCAACAATATCCCCGGCGAGCCCAAAAGGTAGCTGCCCATCCCCTCAAAGGTGACGCCGCTCCACTTGCGCTCGGAGTTAAATGGCGCCATTGCCGCTGCCCGCCAGCGGTTAGATGTGCCAAATGTGTCGGTAAGTGTTTTGGCGGTGGCGTTCTCGTCGGGCAAGGTGCCCATCAGCTCAGAGATTACCTGGGCCGCCTTATCGACCGCGACGCCATCTACTGGTTCTACACGCTCGAAAACCAGCTGACCATCGGTGATAGTGCCGGTTTTGTCCAGACAGATAACATCTGTCCGGGCCAGTGTCTCAATGCTGGGTAGCGACTGTACCAGTGCCCCGCGCTTAGCCAAGTTCATGGCGCCGATGGTTAGGGTTATGCCGGTCAGCATCACCAGACCGCTGGGTATCATTCCGACTACGGCGGCGGCTGAGCCCAAAACATTGGAGGAGAGCTCTTCACCCATCCGCTGCCCCGAAAAAAATAGCAGCAGCCCAAGGGGGATAATTATCACCGAGAGCACCCGGATTATGATGTTCATCATCCGCAGCAGCTTGCTCTTTACTTTGCCCCGCCGGCTTTTGGCCTTAGCGCTTAGGGAGTTTGCGTAGCTCTGCTCTCCAACCGCCATGGCGCGGATAAACCCCTGCCCCCCGGTGACAAAGCTGCCCGAGAGCACGGTTTCGCCCGGCTCCTTTTTTATCCGGTCGGATTCACCGGTGAGTAGGGATTCGTCGACCTCCAGCCCCATCCCGCTGAGCACCACACCGTCGGCGCTGACCTGGTCTCCCGCCCCTAGTCGGATAACGTCATCAAGCACAACGTTGTCCTGGGGAACGGAGAGCACCACGCCTTCGCGCACGACGTTTACTCTGCTGCGCGCCAGAATGCTCAGTTTATCAAGAGCCTTTTTTGACTTGAGCTCTTGGAAGATTCCCATCAAAGTGTTCGCAATAGCCACACCGATAAACATGATATTCCAGATGTACTCCAGGCGGCCGACTATAATTATTACCGTGGCCAAAAAAAGATTGAGCAGATTAAACAGGGTAAGTGTGTTCTTGAGTACTATTCGCCTGACCGACGGGGTCAGGCTTTGCTCTTTTTTGCCCTGCCCGCCCGCCTGTATCCGAGCCTGCACCTGGGCGGTGCTCAGTCCATACTCAGGGCGCGGACAAATCCGCTCCAGCAAAGAGTTGCCGGCCTGTGCCGGATGCGCAAGGCCACTTGTCAAGTCGGTGCTCTTCACCCGCCTTCCAGCTCCCCTCTTGTGAGATATCGTATCGATAACTACCACCCCTTTGCCGCATAGGAAATATCTTCTTCCATTAATGTTGCCAGCTTGCGGTAGTTTTATTGACACGGCGTATTTTTTTTGATATAATAACTCCGGCAACCACACAGGGGCGTGGTCTAATGGTATGACAGAGGTCTCCAAAACCTTTAGCGAGGGTTCGATTCCTTCCGCCCCTGCCAATAACCGGCAACTTGCCGGGCCACATCGCGCTTCCGGGCTACTGGGGGCGCGTTTTGTTTTGTCCGTGACTGCCCTCGACTTCTAAAAAAGAAGCAACCGCACCTTGGGCGGCGCGGCGCTTTCTTTTAAATAACACACAAAACGGTTGAGCGACCGCCCTGCACAAGGAGCCGCTTATCTTGCAGTATTGTAGCACGACGGGCGTAGTTTGTCAAATTTCGGCATTCTAGGCTGCTTTGCTCCTTGAGAGCACTTCGCCGATGAGGTAGCATACAGCGGCAACTATCATAGCGTTGATTGAGGCGATGCCCACCTGCCAGAAGTTAGCAACCAGCGCACCCAGGACAACACCGGCTATCGACCAGACGTTGAGCGCTCGCCCCGGCTCCACGCCGCGCGCGTAGTTCTGTTTATGCAAGAAATAGTCCAGAACCAGTATGACACCCACCGGAGGCAGTGTGGCGTTAAGGAAGCTAAGCCAACTGATGAAGTTGTTGTACAGCCAGAGCGAAGCTGCAGTGGCAATAGCCCCGGAGATTAGGGTCATCGGCTTTTTGCGGATTTTGGTCATGTTGGAGAGTCCCAGACCAGCGGTGTAGAGGGCGTTGTCGTTGGTTGTCCAGATATTGGCGCCCAGCACAATGATGGCCGGAATCGCAAGCCCTTGGGCTATCATGACGTAGAAAATATCGCTCTGGCCGGTGTAAGCGCCGCCTACCGCCCCGAACCAGAACATCAGGGTGTTGCCCAGGAAGAATGCGGCAATCGTGCAAATGACTGCAATCTTAACTGTTTTTGAAAAGCGGACAAAGTTTGGTGTTGCCGTGCCTCCACTTATAAATGAGCCGACCACCATTCCGATTGCGACGGTTAAGGTCATCTCGCCCGAGTGCTGGGCAAAAATCGCGGTCAGTCCACCGCCCGATCTGCTAGCTGTGATCATTGAGTATGTACCAAGTATGGCGATAAGCGGGACGGAGATAGAGCTTATAACCGCCAGCCCCTTCATCCCGAAGTAGGCGGTGCTGGTCATAAGTACGCCGACTACAACTACCAATACCCAAACATTTATGCCAGTCAGCTCACTCACCGGGTAGGCGAACATTCCAAGGCCGACACCGAACCAGCCTATCTGGGTAAAGCTTATCATCGCTGAAGGCAGGAACGAACCCTTGGAGCCAAAAGAGCGTTGGGCGAGCAGATCCATGCTCAGGCTGGTACGCTGCCCAACATATGCCAGCAGCCCTGTGTATACGCTCAAGATAACGCCGCCGATAATCATGGCCAGCACAAAGTTAGAAAGGTTGAGCCCGTTTGCCATGCCCGCGCCAACGCTCATACTGGCCGAGAAGAAGGTAAAGCTCACAAGGATGACGAACATTGACCAAAAGCCCCTGCGCTCGGCGCAATTTTCCGGCACTGCCTCCAGTGAATACTCCGCGTCGTGCTTCTTGCCTACTTTTTCGCTCATTTTTATTCCTCCTCAATAATATCGTACTGTAGGGCGCGCTGTCCACGTCGCGCCGTTATGGAAGTTTGCGGTGCGATGAAGACATCGCCCCCTACATGGGATGGGCGCTGTCTGTTTGTGCTATAATTTAAAGTCGACGTTCTCTTTTATTTCGCTGGTGTCAATAGTCCGCAATGCCGGTGTTGTCCGGCAGATGACCTTGCCTTTTCGTAGTACATAAAGGCATTCACTTGTAAGGCGCAGGGCTTCTGCTTCGTCCTTGGCGTCGAGGATAACCAGGTCGGCTGGGTTGCCCTCTTTTATGCCATACTTGTCCTCAATACCAAGGGTTCTGGCCGAGCGATGAGTGATCATATCCATAAGTTCGAGCAGCTGGTCGTGGCCGTTCATGTGGGCGGTATGGGCCAGCAGATTTGCCGCCGCCAGCATGTTGCCCTTGCCCATTGAGTACCAAGGGTCCATAATTGAGTCGTGCCCGATACAGACGTTGACGCCTTTCTCAAGGAGCTCATCTACCCGAGTGTGACCCCGCTTTCTCGGATAGCCGTCAGTCCTGTTTTGGAGTACAGAGTTGTCGAACGGGTTGGTAATCATATTCATATCGGCTTTTTTAAGCACCCCTAGAAGCTTGAATGCGTAGTCGTTGTTGTAGTTGTGCATGGCGGTAGTGTGGCTGGCGGCGGCTCGACCTTGCCACCCACGCATTATGTTTTCCTTGGCCATGACCTCCACAAACCTAGAGTGGGTGTCACCGGTCTCATCTACGTGGATATCGATCATCCGGTCGAATTTTTCGGCATACTGGTAGACACACTCTACGTCTCGCACACCGTCTTCACGGGTGTACTCTATATGCGGTGCGCCCCCGACGCAGTCTGCGCCCATCTCTAGAGCCCGGCGGAGCAGCCCCTCGCCCTCGGTGGAAGTGAATATCCCGTTCTGGGGGAAGGCAACCACCTGAATGTCGATCAAATCCCGCACTTCATCGCGGACTTCTATAAGGCTTTCAACCGTGAGTAGGGTAGGGTCGGAGCAGTCGGCGTGGGTACGCACTCTGAGGACGCCGTTGGCAATGTACCACTTTACGACTTCCCGTGCATTCTTTTTGAGAATCTCTTTTGTGAGCAACGGTTTGCGTTCGCCCCAGATGTCTATGGCCTCGAGGAGCGTGCCCGAGCGGTTGGGCCTGCTGAGGTCCCCGCAGGACAAAACGGCGTCCATGTGCACGTGCGGGTCAACGAAGGGAGGCAGGGTTAGGTTTCCGGCGGCATCGACTGTCGCCACGCCCTCACCTTGAATGTTTTCCGCTATTCTCACGAACTTGCCGTCCTTAATCAGCACATCTTGTAATTTTTGGAAATCCCTAAGCTTTGCGTTTTTAATTAGCAGCGCGCCCATTTTACAGCACCTCCCGGCAAAAAAATAACCCATTCAGGATACCGACAACAGCGGATAAATCCTGTATGGGTTTCTTTCGGCAATAGGCTGGAACGCCGGGTATCCTTTCCTTAACCACGAACCCTACAAGCTTTCTCATGAGCGTTTTGCCTCCTCTCAAAGCGGGGGGTGTTTTGACACATACACACACAAATTGTCGGTATTTTAACATAGCTGGGAAGGTTTGTCAAGTGCGTTTGGAGCGGGATTGCCGAGGCGCACATCATATGCTATACTTGTCTAACTCAAAAATTTGGAGAGTGAGCTTTTTGAAGATACTGGTTGTGGGCGGCGGTGGCCGGGAACACGCTCTGGTGCGAAAGATAAGTGAGAGTCCCAAAGTCAGGGAGATACACTGTATGCCGGGCAACGCTGGAATTGCAGCCCAGGGTGTTTGCTGTCGGCAAATTAAAGCCGTCGACATTCCGGCCATTATTGATTACGCATATAAGAACGCCTTCGACCTAGTGGTTGTTGGGCCGGATGACCCGCTGGCGATGGGGTTGGTAGATGCCCTGGAAGCGCAGGGTATTCCGGCCTTTGGGCCAAGCAAAAGCGCTGCTGTTATTGAATATAGTAAAGTCTTCGCCAAAGAGCTGATGCTCCGCCATGGTATACCCACCGCCGGTCACAAGAGCTTCGACTGCCACGAGGCGGCCGTCGAATATATACGCGGGTTAGGCAGCTGGCCGGCGGTCATCAAGGCGGACGGCCTTGCTCTGGGGAAAGGCGTAATCATAGCCCGGAATGAAGCTGAGGCCCTGGACACCCTCCGACAAATGATGAAGGAGAGGGTTTTTGGCGAAGGTGGAACCAACGTTGTCATTGAGGAGTTCCTTACCGGCCCCGAGGTTTCGGTTCTGGCATTTTGCGACGGCAAAACCGTTGTACCTATGGTCAGTTCGATGGATCACAAACGGGCTTATGACGGTGACACCGGCCCAAATACCGGCGGGATGGGCACTATCGCGCCCAACCCACACTACACACCCGAACTGGCCCAGCGCTGCATGGGCGAAATCTTTCTGCCCACTCTGCGTGCTATGCAGGCCGAAGGCTGCCCTTTCAAGGGTTGCCTTTATTTTGGACTGATGCTTACCGCCCAGGGCCCTAAGGTTATTGAGTACAACTGCCGATTTGGTGACCCTGAAACCCAAGTCGTGCTCCCTCTGTTAGAGAGTGACATAGTAGATATAATGCTGGCCGTACGCGACGGCAAGCTGGATGAAGTCGACGTTAAGTGGAGAGACGGCGCGGCTGCTTGTGTGGTGATGGCAAGCGGCGGATACCCAGGGAGCTACCGGACTGGGCTGCCAATTGAAGGGCTTGATGCCACCGGGCAGCTACCTGCCGGCAAGGCTGAAATCTATCACGCGGGGACGTGCAAAGACGAGCAGGGCCGCTTCCTGACTGCGGGGGGGCGAGTGCTGGGTGTAACGGCAATCGGGTCTAGCCTCACAGAAGCACTGGAGATTGCCTACGATGCAGTGGACTTAGTCTCTTTCGAAGAGGCGCATTACCGGAGGGATGTGGGGGCGGCTGCCCTTGGTCGTCCGCTCCTACCGGTATAATGCCGATTTGCGGACGACCAGGGCGGTCGTCCCTACAAACAGCCCCGCAAGCTCTGTGCGAATGCACGGAACTTGCGGGGACAATTTTATGTTGCGTGTCTATTCAAGCTCTGTGGATAGCCGCGCTATGCCATCGTCTATCCGCGCGATACAATCTTTTTTACCCACAAGGACGGCCAATTCTGTCCCGCCGCCGGGGGTGACAGCCTTACCGCTCATGGCGGTACGCAGCGGCCAGAGCAATATCCCATTCTTGACCTCAAGTTTTTCGATCAGTCTGAAGATTGTACCGTGGACGCTCTCCTGTGTCCAGTCGGAGACCTCCAGCAGCACCGGGCGCAGGGCTCGCAGGGCCTCAAGGCTGGACTCTTTGGTGGTCTTCATCTTTTTGTGGACGTAGAGCTCGGTGTCGTAGTCTGGCAGTGCGTCGAAGAAGTCGACTTTCTCGGGTAGATCGCTGAGCATCTCGCAGCGGGCGTGTAAAAGTGTGGCAAGCATTCGGGTGTCTACGTCTTCGCGTGCTAGGGTTTTGCGCAGCCAGGGCAGCGCCAGCGCGTGGAAAGCATCGGCGTCTAGTGCGCGTATCCATTCGGCGTTAATGTGGCCCTGCTTCGCGCCGTCAAAGATTGCTGGGGATTTACTAAGACCGCTGGTTTTGAATGCCTCCACAAGCTCAGGCAGGGAGTAGATTTCCCGCTCACCGCCCGGTGACCAGCCCAGCAGTGCCACATAGTTGAGCACTGCCCCGGGCAGATAACCTTTCTCGATTAAATCTTGATAAGAAGCGTCACCGTGGCGTTTGGATAGTTTTTCGGTGGCATTTTTCATTACCGGCGCGCAGTGAATATATTCAGGCACCGGCCAGCCGAAAGCCTGGTATAGCAGGTTGTACTTGGGCGAAGAAGAGAGATATTCGTTTCCGCGCACTACATGGGTGATGCCCATCAAATGGTCATCCACCACGTTTGCGAAGTTGTAGGTGGGCATTCCGTCGCTTTTTATGAGAATCTGATCTTCAAGCTCGGCGTTCTCGACCGAAATCTCGCCGTAGACAATGTCACGGAAGACGGTTCGGCCTTCGAGGGGCATCTTCTGGCGGATAACCCACGGTGCGCCGGATTCCAGCCGGGTGGCAATCTCTTCGGCGGAGAGGCGGCTGCAGCGGCCATCGTACTTGGTTGGGGGTTGTTGCATGTCCGGGACGCTCAGGGGCGGGTCTCCTACTTTAGCACAGAAACAGTGGTATGCCGCACCCTTCTCCACTAAGGTGATGGCGTGCTCTTTATAGGTGCCCATCCGCTCGCTTTGGATATATGGGCCTACCGGACCACCGATATCCGGACCTTCGTCCCAAACGAGCCCGGCCTCACGTAGGGTGGCGTAGATTACCTCGACGCTGCCCTCGACTTTGCGGCCCTGGTCGGTGTCCTCTATGCGCAGTAAAAACTTGCCTCCGCCGCTCTTAGCGATGAGATAAGCGTACAGTGCGGTGCGCAAGTTCCCAAGATGCATGTACCCCGTAGGGCTTGGGGCGAAACGTGTGCGGATTTCTTTCATGTTTAATGCTCCTTATTAAATGCTGTTTAATTTGCAAGTTTTATTAAAACTGATCCCAGATTTTGTGTGAAATTACTTGTCTGTGGCCAAATGTATGAGTGTAGCATATAGTGAACCATGGCTATTAGGCGGGTAGATGACAGGCAATAATGCAGACACTTGCTAGAGATTTACAATACTTACAGCCAGATATTCTGGCTCTATATCAATAGTGGCGTAGCTGGGCGCACCATTGGTACGCGACTCGGCAACGCTGCCTGGGTTGAGCAGATAAAGTTTATCCGCTTGTTCGTACAAAGCAGAGTGAGTGTGTCCAAAGCAGACGATATCTGCACCTAGATCGTTTGCTCGGATGATTAACTTTGCCAACCCTCGCTTGACTTCGTACATATGCCCGTGAGTGAAAAAAATCCGCTTGCCGGCTACATTAATCATGTTCTCGTCTTTGGCGATAGAACTAAAGTCGCAATTGCCTCTCACAAAAAGTATCCGTTTTTGGGGGTAGAGGGTGCGCAGGTCATTCACTTCATATTCGCCGTCTCCCAGATGCAGGAAGATTTCGGCGTTCGGCTGAGCTTCAATCACACGGCAAAGGTCATCAAAGCTGCCGTGTGAATCGGAAAAGACAACGACTTGCAAACCATAACCTCCAGATTATCGTAATACTGGTTTCTATCCTAACATAAAAATATACTAAAGAAAATAGGGGTGCTAAAAAATGTCGAACCTAAACCTAAACGAGATGAAGAAAAACGCGCTGCTGCAGATGGCGGGCAAGCAACTGGGCAAAGATCCCGCCGAGCTCAAGCAAAAGCTGGAATCCGGACAGGTGCAAGACGTTGTAAATAGCCTGAGTGATGAGCAAAAGCAAAAGCTACAGAGCGTTCTGCAAAATCCTCAGCAGCTCAGTGCTTTGCTGGGCAGCGAGCAAGTGCAAAACCTGCTAAAGGCGATGGGCAATCGTTAGGCTTTGCAGGGTCAGGCTTCCCCGCCCGGACAGCCCACCGTTTTTTCTATAATCTGCGGGCGGGGACAGAACCCCGCCCCTACACCGTGAGGAGGTTTGCCCGCTATGGATGATTTGTCCGCTATGATCAACAAGGTTCTCAGCGACCCTGAGAGTATGCGCAATTTACAGCAAGCGGCTGCCTCCCTTGGGCTCGGGACCGGCGATGGGTCGGGTGGGCAAGCGGTTACAGCCTTGCCACCGGCTCAGCCACCGCCACCACAGCAAAATGCACAGGGCTCATCAAGGCAACAGCCGCCGCCCCTTAACTGGACAATGGGTGGAGGCAGTGGCCATGGAGGCGGGCGCGGCTCGTCTTCCCGCAGGCAAAGACAACAGCCCGAACCACCTCCACCTCGAGATAACGAGGATATATCCTACATAAAAAACATGCTCGAGCAGCTGGTCGAGAACACCCGACAATCCCCGCAACCACCTGCCACCAGCCAGCCGGTGTCCGCACAGAATCAAAGCCAGCAAGGCCCCGGCCTCGATTTAAGCGCCCTTTCCGGGATTTTGGGTGAGCTAAGTAGCGGCCAAGCTCCCGGCCCGACTGCTACTGCTGGGGGAGGCGGCCCTGGACTCGACCTTTCTGCTCTCTCAGGGATACTGAGCGGGCTTACCGGTAGTGGGCAAGCCTCCAACCCATCTGATCCGGCTACCGGAGGCGGTCCCGGCCTCGATCTCTCGGCGCTCTCGGGTATCTTGAGCGGGCTGGGTGGTGGGCAAGCTTCTAGTTCGCCTGACCCGGCTACCGGAGGGAGCTCTGGCCTTGACCTCAGCGCACTTTCGGGAATATTAGGCGGCCTTACCGGCAACCAAGGTAGCGGGGGAGGCAGCCCCGATTTAAGCGCTCTTTCCGGGATTTTGGGCGGCATCACCAGTGGTGTAGAGAAGCAGTCTGCGGCGCCGGCCAGCGGGGTTTCGGCCCTGACCGCTATGCTGGGTGGCAACGAGGGCTCGGCGGGAGGCAGCGGACCGCTCGGGATGAACATGAACATGCTTGCCAAATTCCAGCAGGCGATGAGCGGTATCAGTGCAAACGCTGGCAACGTACGCCTGATGATGGCGCTGAAAGGTCAACTCAAAGACCAGGCCCGTATCAACAAGGTGGATGACGCTGTCAAGGTGATGCAAATCATCCAATTTTTGCCTATTCTAAAAGAGAGTGGTATCTTCGGCAAATTTGACGAGATACTGAACGGCTTTAAACTAGGTGGTCTACTTGGAGGCGGACAGCCTGGCACCGGTGGGTTAGGCAGCATACTTTCCGGGCTGACCGGCTCGGGCTCGGCGGGTGGGATTAGCAGCCTTTTGGGTTCGCTGACGGGGAGGAGGTAGCGTATGGCACAGGCTAGGCAGAGTTATACCAGCAGCGATTTGAGCCGTTCCGCGCAGGAGGCGGTGGCGCGGGTTCGCCAGATGCAGGACAAAGTCCACCACACGCCACCGGGTGCGTCCGCCTTTCGCAACTGGAGCACAGACCCCAATGTTCGCCGTCGGGAGCCCCCCATTCAGCAAGAGCCGGAGCAACAAGTACCGTCCCCGCCACCTGAGCCACCAAGCTACACCCCACCGCCTACACAAGAGCAGCCTGAAAACCCGACTGTGCCACCACATTCCAATCGGCAGTATGGGCAGCCCGGTCGACAAACCCGCACGGAGGCAGCGGGGGAGCAGCCCCGTCAGCCGCCACCACGCTCAAACAGGCAGCCCAACGCTGGCCCGAGCCAAAACCCGGAAAAACCAAAGGACACCACACTGCTGCAAGATGTTCTGGGTGGGGTGGGGCTGGACGACGACCGCATACTCATCCTGGGGCTTATACTCATCCTGATAAACGACAAGGCCGATACAACCCTTATATTGGCGTTGCTTTACCTGCTTTTGTAGCAGGTCGCACTTGCCGGGGCAAAAACAAAGAACGCTTACCGAATGGTAGGCGCTCTCTTATTCGGTTGGGTGTCGGCTACTTAAAGTACCTATCCAGCAGCCCCTTTAAGGCGCAACCGTGGCGGGCGCGGTCTTTGCAGATTTCGTGCACGGTGTCGTGGACAGCGTCCAGGCCCAACTGTTTAGCTTTTGTGGCCACGCGCTTTTCGCGCTCGCATTCCTCGAACTCGGCGTCCAGGCTAAGCTGAAGGTTCTTTTTGGTGTCGTCAAAGACTTTTTCGCCTAATAGCTCGGCGAACTTTGCGGCATGTTCGGCCTTCTCATGCGCGATCCGTCTGTATACTTCGCTGGTCTCCGGGAATCCCTCCCGGTCGGCCTGGCGGCTCATGGCCAAATATATACCGGCTTCTGTGGACTGGGCAGCAAAGCTAGAGCGCAAATTCTCGAGAATTTCGGCGTCAATTCCCTCGGCTATACCAACCCTGTGCTCGTCTGCCCAGGCAAGGTCGCTCTGACCCATCAGTTTGAACTTGGAGACCGGGGCCTTACACTGCGGACAAACTTCCAGCTCGGTATCTCCCTCGTGAATATATCCGCAAACCAAACATATATTCTTTGTCATTGTGGTGGCAACTCCTTAGTGGTTAACTTTATAGTGCGTGTCACTTGCTTGCTGTAGCGCCAACGCTACAGCAAGCAAGTGACACATCCTGACACATTGTACCATAATCTGACGGTAAATACAATCAGAGGCGCCTTTAATCTTTGGAATATATACACAAAACTTTGCCGATACTATAAGGGAACAAAAGGGAGGTGAACCTAAAAAATGGCCAAAAACAAAAACAAAGAAAAACCTAAACAAAACAAAGGGCAAACCGCCGAAGTGCAAAACGCAGCAACTAACAACAATGCCGGCAATACCCAAAAGAACCCAGGCGCTAAAAAAGATAACGCAGGCAAAGACTTCCACGCGTAGAGCGCGGTTAGAACAAGACTCAGCCAAAAGGCCCCCAACTATCTTGTGGTCGGGGGCCGCCTCATTGCAGTTGCGATGGATAAGGGTTTTTTGACATAAATTTACAATTGGATAATAGATAAAAGCCACGTACGCTATCTCAAATTTATCGATACCTCACAAAGGAGTTCTACAAGTATGCGTAAAAATATTGCCATATGTCTGCTGCTGGCGCTGCTGTTGGCGGCCTGCGGCTCCCCGGCCGGGTACCAGGAAGTCCCGACAATTACTTCCCCCGAGCAGTACCTTCTGAATTATCCGGAAGCCGACATTATAATTGGCGAAGGCGGCACTTTTTTTGTTGAATCCACCAGGGTGCCCTGGGTGATGAACAGCCTCGATCTAACCGACGCCACCGCCGCGGGCGAAGTTCAGAGAAGCGGAATACAAGAGGCATTTAGACCCTGGGACGCCACTATTCTGCCGGAGGGCACCGAGATCATGCGCCACAATGGCGAGAACAACGTTATGGTTGCTCGGGTAAATGGTCTGGGGCGGCCCTATCTAAAATATATGCCACACTCGTAAACACTGTAAAAAATGCTGTTTAATCCGCATGCTTCCTTCCCAGAAGGTGTGCGGATTTGTTTTGTGCCAGATAATATCAATTTTCGCGGACAAGCTTTGCTAAAATGTGTTACAATGTGCGTATGAAAATAACAATACCCAAATTCGTCGGTGAGTGTGTATCACTTTTGGAGGCGGGTGGCCACCCTACATATGTCGTGGGCGGCTGCCTGCGCGACAGCTTGCTCGGTAAGACTCCGCAGGACTGGGATATCTGCACCGCAGCTCTGCCTGAGCAGATGCAGGCGGCTCTTATAGGCATACGCACTGTACCCACTGGGCTAAGCCACGGTACTCTCACTATCCTTGGGGGAAAAATGTCGGTGGAGGCGACCACCTTCCGTCGGGATGGGCTCTACCTCGACCACCGCCGCCCGGACAGTGTCGATTTTTCCGCCAGTATTGAAGACGACCTTGCCCGCCGGGACTTTACTGTAAACGCCATGGCCTACAACCCCAAGGAAGGGCTTATCGACCCCTTTGGTGGGCAGCGAGACTTGGCCGCTGGTCTGTTGCGATGTGTGGGTGACCCACTCCTGCGATTCGGTGAAGACGCTCTGCGCGTCTTGCGTCTGGTGCGCTTTGTCGCCCAGCTGGGCTTTGTGCCCCACCCTCAAACTCTAGCCGGGGCAAAGGAGCGGGCCGGCCTGCTCAGGGCCATTTCCGCTGAACGGGTGCAGGCAGAGCTGGACAAGCTGGTTATGGGGGAGCACGCCCTAGCTGCTCTCCGTATTGCCGCAGAGAGCGGCGTACTGGCTGAGATATTGCCGGAGTTTACCCACTGCATAGGATTCGACCAGCGCAGCCCTTACCACAACCTCACGGTGGATGAACACAGCTTTGTGGCCCTTGTCAGCGCCCCCAAAGAGCTAGAAGTTCGCCTTGCTCTACTCTTCCACGATATTGGCAAGCCTGCCACCGCAACGATTGACGAAGCCGGCCGAGGCCACTACAAAGGCCATGCCGGTGTGGGCGCCAAAATCGTTAGGAAAGTGCTGAAGCGGCTGCGTTACCCAACAAAAGTAGCCAAACACATCGAAAAGCTGGTAGCCTTCCACTCGAAGCAGCTGCCGCCCCGGCCCGACGTCATCCGTCGCTTCTTGGGAGAGCACGGCGAAGTGTTCACGCGCGACCTGCTAAAGGTCAAAGCGGCGGACAATTCCGCCAAAGCTCCCATATGCGGGGACAGGTCGCAGCTCTACAAGCAACTGTCCGGTATGATCGACGACCTGCTCGCCGCCGGTGATTGCCTGACCCTGGCGGGCCTTGCGGTAAACGGGGCTGATTTAGCTGAGCTTGCCCCCACGGGGCCGCAGACAGGCAAGGTGCTCCGCGAGCTTTTAAAGTTAGTCTGGCGCTACCCCGAAAAGAACACCCGGGAGTATTTGCTGGCTCAAGCCATTCGCTTGCTTGAGCAGAAAAAAACTGACAAAATTTAGGTTGAACATATGGATGAAAAAATCCGCAGCCGCCAAACTTTCATAATCAACACGGCGTACTTTGCTCTTGTGGCTGCGCTGTTTTATTTGGCTGCCCGTTTTTTGGTGCCTTGGCTATTGCCGCTTATTCTGGGCTACGTCATCGCGATTTTGCTGGGGCCGGCTGTTCGCTTCCTGCGCCGCAGGGCTGGGCTGGGGCCCAAACTATCGGGGGCTGTGGTGGTTATTTTGGCCTATGCCCTCATCGGCCTATTGCTGACCTGGGGGGGATTACTGGCCCTGACCCAAATCGGTCGGCTGTTTGCCGGACTTCCTTATTTCTACGAGAACACCATAGAGCCGGGCATCCGCGCGATAAGCCTCTATTTTAGCAACGCGTTCGGCGACTACATACCCGGTCTGGGAGATGAAGACGCCCTCGCTATCACCTTGCAGGACTTCCAGAGTGCGCTGCTTGCCATTTCTACCGGGGTGCTGGGTTTTCTGGGGGCGCTGGGCGCAAACATACCGGGCTTTTTGTTGGCCTTCTTCTTCACCATTATGTCCTCACTCATAATCAGCATGAACTACGGCCAAGTCACCGGTTTTCTCAGCCGGCAGATACCGGAGAAGTACCGCTCGTTAATCTCAAGGGTGCGCAGCGACGCGCAAAGAACGCTGGGCAACTATTTTGTGGCCTACCTAAAAATTATGTGCGTTACTTTTGTAGAGCTGGCGGTCGGCCTTACAATTTTGGGGGTGAGCGGTGCACCGCTGATAGCGCTGGGCATTGCGGTGTTCGACTTCTTCCCGGTGTTGGGCACCGGCGGCATCATGATACCCTGGATAGTGCTCGAAATACTGCGCGGAGACTTCACCCTGGCAATCGGACTCGGGGTGCTCTATGCGATTGTAAGCGTGGTGCGCGGCTTTATCGAGCCCAAGATTGTGGGTGGTCAGCTGGGGCAGCACCCGCTGGTGACACTCTGCGCTATTTATGCGGGCTTTAGGGTGATGGGACTGATGGGGATGGTCTTTTTCCCTATACTGGCGCAGATACTGGTGGGGCTGCACCGTTCAGGGGTGCTCAGGCTTTGGAAGAACTGAAGTCCTGCCACCCGCAACCCTGTAAATGGGTGCGATTTGCGGCCAAATTTGTCATTTTTGCTTGACAATGGCAAGTATTTGACGTAAACTAAAAGCTGGCTATATGGCCGAGTGAATAAGCAATTGGCATGTGTTTATGCGCATTCTAATAGAAGAGGGTGAGTGTGTGAGCTTTAAGGACGATTTTGTAGAGGCGTTGCGCAGTGTAAAGCGAGATTTATCGCAGGAGAAGGATCCCACGCAGGAGGGTGAGCCGGGTCAGGCTGAGCAAACTGCGTCCGAGGCAGCTGCAGCGCAACAGGAAAGTTCTTCGCCTACCCCGCAAAGAGAGAGCGCGGTTCAAGGTTACACAGACGCAAGCTCCGCCAAAGTCGAGGCAGATGCTGGGCCCCTTAAGAGCAACGGCGCCGGTAAAACAGGCTCCGACACCTCGGGTGGCACATCTTCGTTTAGAAGATACGACGTCGGCGAGGCGTTGGTTTCCGGCGGCAATGGAAGCGGAAACGGAAACTACGGCGGCCAAGGCTACATAGATTTTGAAGACGGCGGCGTCTACGACGAGGGCAAGACCATCATCTCCAAGAACACCGTTATTCGCGGTGCCCTGCAAACCGAAGACTCTGTTCGCTTGCTCGGCCAGGTTTTGGGAGACATTGAATGCCGCTCGAACATAGTGGTGGCGGGCAAAGTGCGCGGTAACACCACCGCCTCCAATGCCTATATTTACGATGCCCAAGTGGACGGCGACATCCGCTGTGAAGACGTGATAACCATCTCCAGCGACGCCTGGGTGCTTGGCAATATCCGCGCCCAACAAGCGGAGATTGACGGCAAGGTAAAGGGCAATATGGAAATCCGCCACATGGTCTCAATCGGCGCTCAGTCGTCTATTTTGGGCGACATCACCACCGACGAGCTGGAAATCAAGCGGGGAGCGTTCATCAACGGTCAGATCATGATGTACTCGCCGGCGCGAGACGTAATCGACCGCTTCGATCGCTTCGAGGACTAAGCACACTCAATAAACGTCAAAAGGGAACAGCTTAAGCTGTTCCCTTTTTATGTGCTGTAGATAAACCAGGTGAGCGGTCGGGCATGGAAGCCCGGCCCTACGAAAACATACCAAAATGTTGGAGCTGTAAGGGCAGGGCTCCATCCCTTGCCCGCCAATAACAACCCTTTGTCATCACTCTCTGGGCTTCTATAGAAGACTTAGTACAACCGCTCTATCAGCTCATCCGAGATTGCGAACTCGTGCTCGTTGGAGGGGAACTCGCCGCTCTGTACCTCTTTGTGGTAAGCGGCAAAGGCGTTCTTCATAAGCTTGCCCATGCCGGCGTACTTCTTAACGAACTTGGGCGAGGCGCCCGCAAATACGCCAAGCATGTCAAGAGAGACAAGCACCTGGCCATCGCAGCCGCTCCCGGAGCCTATGCCAATGGTTGGAATGCTCAGTGACTGCGTTACCAGCCTCGCGAGTTTAGAGGGTACGCACTCCAGCACCACAGCAAAGGCGCCGGCTGCCTCTACGGCCTTTGCATCGTCGAGAAGCTTTCGCGCGGTCTTTTCGTCCTTGCCCTGGGCCTTAAAGCCGCCTAGCACGTTCACCGACTGTGGAGTCAATCCCAAGTGCGCAACTACGGGGATACCGGCTTCCACAATAGCCTTAATCTGCGGGCAGACACTCGCACCGCCCTCTAGCTTAACAGCGTTTGCTCCGGCTTCCTTGACCAGCCGTCCCGCGTTTACCACAGCGTCGTATACCGAAGACTGGTAGGACATGAAGGGCATATCAATAACCAACAGGGCGTTTTCTGTTCCGCGGGCGACCGCCGCACCGTGGTGGATCATGTCCTCCATAGTTACCGACAGAGTGTCTTTATACCCCAGTATGGCGTTGCCCAGGGAGTCGCCAACCAATATGCTGTTTACCCCGGCCTCGTCGATAAGCCTTGCGGTAGGGCAGTCGTAGGCTGTAAGCATAGAGATTTTGATGCCCTCTTCCTTCGCCTTTTGGAAGGTTATGACAGTGTTCTTCATTTTGCATCGTCTCCGTTTAGAAAATATTTTGGGTGAGTTTTTCACCTGGTCAGTATAGCATTTTTTTTCGCGTAACACAAAGAATTTCGGGCGGCTTCCGACATGATGTGATTTCTACTGAGCGTATAATGGAGATAAGTTATTCTTTCGGAGGAGTGCATGGAAAAACTAAAGCTACTTTATGGGGAAGCCTGGCGGGGCAGAGAGTTTGACGACAGCCCGACCGAACTTGTATTGGGAGAGGAGACCCGCCGGCTAGAGCGGAGCTTGGCGAGCTGGGTGGGCGCGGAGCACTGCGTGGCGGTGTCCGACCCGGTAAGCGGGATTGCCTTGGCTCTAAAAGCCGCCGGCGTCAATAGCGGTGACAGAGTTATCTGCCCGGCATTGGGGTGTGCACTGCCTGTGCAAGGGGTGCTGCTGGCCGGCGGAATACCGCTCTTCGCTGACGTTAACCCGGATACATACACGTTAGATCCATTCCAGCTTGAATATACCTTGGATAAAATGCGCGGCGAGGGCGAAGGTGTGCCAAGCGCCCTCATCGCCAGCGATTTATTCGGCGGGCCTTGCCAACTAATCGAGCTTGAACAGATTTGCGAGAGCCACGGAGTAACCTTGATAGAGGATATGTCCGAGGCGTTTGGAGCCGAATACTTGGGCCGTAAAGTGGGAAGCTTTGTGCGGTTTTCGGTGGCATCATTCGCCACTAACAGTCTTTGGGATGAGCCGGGCGGGGGTGCTATCTTCTGCCGGGATGAGGAGGATGCTGTGAGGGTCGCGGCTCTGCGCAGGCAATGCAGAGAGCAGTCCTTGCAGCCCCGCAGCCGAATTCCTTATATGCGCAGCGCCGACGTCACACTTACCCACGCCCGGCTGGAAAGCTTTGAACAGGAGCAAGCCGGCAGACAAAAGGCCGCGCTGCGCTACCACGCAAACCTTGAGGGAAAGGTACAATTTCAGCAGCTTATTGAAGGCGGCGAGAGCGTGCATAGTCAGCTGGTAGTCACTCTGCCCGACCAGCGCAGAGGCGAAGTTATCCAGCGCCTAATTGGGATGGGCATTCCCTGCAACTTGCCGCATTGCGGGATTCAAACGCTCAGCGGCTACGATAGCGGGGAGCTGTTGGCAAACGCGAGCATATTGGCGGGTAGACTGCTCTGCTTGCCCATTTACTCCCACCTGAACGTAAAAGTGGTCGACTTTGTCTGTGAGGGGCTGCTGGAAGCACTGGGGCAGAGAATCTAGCGCTTATTCTCCAGCTGTTCCTTTACTCGGAAGAGCACCATCTCCCGGAGCAGGTCGTAAGGCATTGGTTTGTCGTAGGGGAGCTGCACGGTGCCCTTAGAGTGCTTCAGCCCAAGCTGGGCTATCTGCCCGGAGAAGGCCGCGATAGCGCTGGGCGCAGGGTGAAAACCCATATGCCGCGTCTCCCCGGAGAAGTGCACAAGATTGCCGCCCAGCACAAAAGTGGCCATACCCCACGAAATCTTTTCGGTTATGTCGGGCGAGCAGCCGAGGATCAGCTCCCGCAGCTTTGCCATCCGCGCCCTCACATCTCCGTCGTAGCGGACGATGTACTCATCAACGGTGGTGTAATCCGGTGTCGGCAGGGTTCGCTCCCGCAGGGTAACGCGAACGCTGTCCCCAGGTTGCTTGGCAATCTTGGCCCGAATATCTTTGCGGATACCTATGATATGGCACTCGGTTCCCATCTTGACAAGCTGACCGTCATAAGGCTGGCCGTCAAAGGTAGCGCTGACCGCTACCCGCCCCTTGCCAAACTCTGCATTTACATCAAAGGGAATCTCCACATAGGCTGCGTCCATGTCGGGGTTCTTTTTTATTTCTGCCAAAAACTCGTATAGTTTTTCCATGCCGAAACCTCCCAATAATTTTATACCTGCTCTAGGTGTGATTTTAAGTATATGATAGCCTGCCTATAGCCATCCAGGCCCAACCCTACAAAGTCCTTTATCGCAACTAGCCCTGGGTAAGAGAAGTGGCGGAAATCTTCCCGGAGGCTGATGTCGGAGATATGAACCTCCACCACAGGCAACCCGATAGCCTTGAGAGCGTCGTGTATAGCTAGGCTGGTGTGGGTGAATGCCCCCGCATTGATAACGATACCGTCAAAAGTCAGCCGCGCCTCTTGTATAGCGTCTATGATGACGCCTTCGTGGTTAGATTGCATTATTTCAACCTGAACATCCTCACTCCTGGCCGTATCACGTATTAGTTGCTCTAAGGTGCTATAGTCCTGCCTTCCATAGATATCCGGTTCCCGGATTCCTAAGAGATTTAAGTTAGGGCCGTTGACTACCAGTATTTTCATGGCTTTACCTCACAGCAATGTTAAAAATCCTCTGAGATCATTGTACTATATTTAATCGGGCGGTTCAATTGCATCTTTTTTTAATTTTACAATGGAAAATATTTGTTAATTATGATAAACTGGTCGTAATGAATAATTTTATTCAATAAGGGCGGTGTAATTGTGGAACTTAAAAACAAGCGGCTCAGCAAGCAGGAATTTTACGCCCAGCGCGAAGAAGTATTGGCCCAGTGGCCGACCGGCCAGGGGGTGGACATACAGGCGGGTATAGACTACCACAAAAACCTGCCGGTGCACAAGGTGTTCTCACTCAAGCTAGGGGCGGCTAAGGCAGCGGGGGAGACGCTTATCCAGCCGAGGGCGGGGGTGGCGTTGATTCCGCAGCACATCGAGCTGCTGAGCTATCTGCAAAACGAGGGCGAGGCCGACCTTCTGCCCACTACCATAGACAGCTACACCCGCCAGAACCGCTTCCAAAAGGCTCAGGAGGGTATCGAGGAATCGGTTAAGGCTGGCAAGTCGATGCTCAACGGGTTCCCGGCGGTCAACCACGGGGTAGAGGGCTGCCGCCAGATTATCGAGGCGCTGGATATTCCGGTGCAGGTACGCCACGGAACCCCGGACGCTCGCTTGCTCGCCGAGATTACCTACGCGGGTGGCTTCACCAGCAACGAGGGCGGTGGTATAAGCTACAACATTCCTTACGCCAAAAGCGCAGACTTAACTAAGACGATACTTGACTGGCAGTATGTAGACCGGCTGACCGGTATGTATGAAGAGGCGGGTGTGCCCATCAACCGCGAGCCGTTCGGCCCACTTACCGGAACCCTCGTGCCACCATGTGTCTCCCACGCGGTGGCGATTATCGAGAGCCTGCTAGCCGCTGAGCAAGGGGTGCGCAGTATAACTGTGGGTTACGGCCAGTGTGGCAACCTTATACAAGACGTAGCGGCTATACATACTCTTCAGACTCTGACCGACGAGTACCTGCAAAAATACGATTACGCCGGCGCGGACGTTACCACCGTTCTCCACCAGTGGATGGGCGGCTTCCCGCCGGACGAGGCCAAAGCGTTTTCAGTCATCTCCTGGGGGAGCGCGGTTGCGGCTCTTTCGGGGGCAACCAAAGTCATTGTAAAGACCCCGCACGAGGCTCTGGGTATCCCAACTATGCAGGCCAACGCTCAGGGGTTGCGTTGCACCAAACAGGTTATTTCCATGCTGCGCGACCAGGGCATCAACGCTGATGCATTAAAGGACGAGAAGGCGATTATCGCGGCCGAGACCCGCTGCATCGTGGATAAAGTTTTTGAGCTGGGCGAGGGCGACGTTGCCGTGGGCATCGTGCGGGCCTTCAAGGCCGGAGTGATAGATATACCATTCGCCCCGGCGCGGGCAAACGCCGGCAAAATGCTGCCGGTGCGCGACAACGACGGCGCGGTGCGCATTTTTAACCCCGGTGACCTGCCGCTTACATCCGAGCTGCGAGACTTCCACAAAGAAAAGGTGGCTGCTCGTGCAAAAGTAGAGAAGCGCGACCCATCCTTCCAGATGGTCATCGACGATGTATACGCGATCAGCAAAGGGCGGCTGGTGGGTAGGCCGTATTAGCAAAGGAAGTCTTCTTGACCACATAGCCTCTTGTTAGTATACTTTACCTAGCAAGGGTTGCTCAGCCAACTTTGGCGGCGAAATTGTGCTCCCGAAAGGGGGTGATGCCTTAACTACATATGAAGCGCTTACCTTGTTGTTGGCCTTTAGTACGTTTGTAGTGGCGTTGCTAAACGCACGAAAATAGCCGCCCTGCCTCCAAGCTAAGCGGCTATTTTCTTAAGACCTTATTGAAAGAAAATATCTAGTGCGGTTTGCCGACAGAGTTGTGCGGCCCTTGCTGTTTATATTATAGCACTCTACGCTCGAAGGTGTCAACTGTCAACTAAACCAAAACTTTGGGAGTGAGGATACCATGAAGATACTAAAGGCAGTGTGCGCCCCCGGGAAGACTGGTTTCTTCTTTGACGACCAGCGGGCGATAAAGGCGGGTGCTGTGGCCGACGGCGCCAGCTATAGGGGTTCTCCGGTGACACCGGGCTTTACGGCGGTGCGCCAGGCGGGGGAATCAGTCTCGGTTATGCTGATTCTCGAGGACGGCCAGGTAGCCCACGGGGACTGCGCGGCGGTACAGTATTCGGGGGCCGGGGGGCGCGACCCGCTCTTCCTGGCGGCGGACTTTATCCCGGTGATTGAGCGTGAGATTTTTCCTGCGCTGGTGGGCAGGGAGATCACCACCTTCCGCCGGATGGCAAGCGAGCTGGAGAATATGTCGGTGGATGGCAAGCAGTTGCACACCGCCATTCGCTACGGTGTGTCTCAGGCAATTTTAGATGCTGTAGCTAAATCCAAGAATATGATGATGTGTCAGGTTATCGCTCGGGAGTATGGCACCGGGCTATCCGCGCGGCCGATACCCATCTTCACCCAGTCAGGGGATAGCCGCTACGACAACGCCGACAAGATGATTCTCAAGGGGGCGCAAGTGCTGCCTCACGGGCTGATAAACAACGTGTCGACCAAGCTGGGCGAGAAGGGCGAGCTGCTGCTTGAGTACGTGGCCTGGCTGCGCAACCGGATTCTGGCCCTGCGCCGGGACGAGAGCTACGCCCCGGTGCTGCATATAGACGTCTATGGCACCATAGGCCAGGTGTTTGGCAACGACAACTACACCGGCATGGCCGATTATCTAGCCCAGCTGGAAGAGGCCGCAAAGCCATTCAAGCTACGGATCGAAGGTCCTATGGACGTCGAAAACCGCGAAGGCCAGATGCAGGCGCTCTCCGTGCTGACCCGGTTGGTTGACCAGCGCAGTATTGGCGTCGAGCTGGTGGCCGACGAGTGGTGCAACACTCTGGAGGACATCCGCTACTTTGCCGACAACAAGGCCGGCCACATGGTGCAGATAAAGACCCCCGACCTCGGCGGGGTTGGCAACACGGTCGAGGCCGTGCTATACTGCAAGCAAAAAGGCATCGGCGCATACCAAGGCGGCACCTGCAACGAGACCGACCGCTCGGCGCAGGTCTGTGTTCACTTGGCCATGGCCACCCAGCCAGACCAGATTCTCGCCAAGCCTGGCATGGGTGTCGACGAGGGCTACATGATTGTAAACAACGAGATGCAGCGGATTATAGCGATGCTGTAGGGGCGCGCATTGCGTGTCCGCGAACCAGAAGCATTGCGTACACGGCAGACGGCCACTGGCCGCCCCTACATGCCCGGCGAATAGGGACACTTTGCTCTGCATGTACAAAGTGTCCCCCGCGTCCCTTTCGCCACCCAACTTACCATTATCTAACATTTCGGGTGGCGCGGGGGACGGAAGGGACGTTTATTAAAGCAGAGGCTTATCGTCCCCTACAGGCCAATAGGGTGACGCTTTGCCTGTGCATATAAAAGCGTCACCCGACACCTTGCTATTTACCATTGATTGACAGGAGGCGCGTATGAGAGAAGAATTCCGGATTCTATCCACCACCGCGATACTGGGGTACGGCTTCCCAATGGCCGCCTTTGAGGAAGGGATGAAGCGCAACCCGCACCTAATCGCTGTTGACGGCGGCTCTACCGACCCGGGGCCCTACTACCTGGGTGCCGGGGTCTCCTTCACCGACCGCGGGGCCGTAAAGCGCGACCTCGAAATCATGATAAAGGCGGGGCTGGAAAGGCGCACCCCTGTTATTGTGGGCACTGCGGGAGGCTCGGGCGGGCGCCCCCACCTCGAGTGGTGCCGGGAGATTGTGCAGGAGATTTCCCGGGAAAACTCCCTGAGCCTCAGGCTGGCGCTCATTCACTCCGAGCTGGACAAAGACATGTTGCGCCAGGAGCTTGCGGCGGGCAATATCACCCCCCTCTCACCCGCGCCTGAGCTGACCGCCAAGGAGCTGGACGCCACCAGCCGCGTTGTGGCCCAGATGGGCGTCGAGCCGTTTATTGCAGCCCTCGACCACGCCCCGGATGTAATTCTGGCAGGCAGGGCCTACGACCCCACCTGCTTTGCGGCACTGGCCATCAAGCAAGGATACGACCCGGCGCTCTCGCTGCACCTTGGCAAAATCCTGGAGTGCGCGGCTATATGTGCCACGCCGGGCAGCGGGAGCGACTGCATATTCGGCTACATAGGGGAGGACTATTTCCGGCTGGAGCCGCTCTCACCGGTGCGCAAATGCACCACGCTCTCGGTAGCCGCCCACACCCTTTACGAGAAGACAAACCCATACATTCTGCCAGGCCCCGGCGGTCATCTGGATTTACACGGTTGCAAGTTCGAGCAAGAGACCGAGAACACGGTGCGGGTGAGCGGCACAAAGTTCGTCCCCGCGAATCCCTACACCGTAAAGCTGGAGGGTGCCAAGCGGATCGGCTACCGTACCGTTTCCATAGCAGGCACCCGCGACCCGGTGATGATCGGGGGAATCGACGAGATCATCGAGGGGGTCAAGGCCCGGGTGGCCGACAATTTTGCCGGCAAGCTGGGCAGTTACCACCTGCGCTTTAATATCTACGGCCGCGACGGCGTCATGGCGGGGATGGAGCCAACCCCCACCACGCAGGACTGCCACGAGCTCGGCATTATAATTGAAGCTACCGGCGACACCCAAAAGGAAGCCGACACCGTCTGCGCATTTGCCCGCTCGACTATGCTTCATTATGGCTACGAGGGCAGGCGCTCGACCGCGGGTAATCTGGCTTTCCCGTACTCGCCCAGCGACTTCCACGCCGGCGAAGTCTACGAGTTCAGCGTTTACCATCTGCTAAAAGTGGAGGACCCGGCCGCGCTCTTCCCCATCGACATCATAGAGCTGTGAGGTGGCAACTATGAAAACCAAACTTAACGACATCACCGAGGTTATCCGCAGCAAAAACGCGGGGCCCTACGAGCTCACTTTCGACATAATGTTCCGGGACTACGACGGGTTCGAAAGGGTCTGCAAAGCGGGCGTAATAAACGAGCAGCTAGTCTGCGACATATTCAAAGTGCAGCGAGAGGACATCATAGGCATTGTCGAGTTCCACCCAGCCAAGGCGATGAAAATCACTATTAAGCGCCCAATCCCATCTGGCAATCTGGGCGAGACGGACGTCTACGGAGCGCAGCAGCACGCACCACTGTTGGGGCTGGAGTTTGATTTGTAATAGGGGCCGTGCCCCCGTGCGGACCTCGCCTTTATGCCCCAGCGTCATTGTAGTTATCGGGTCGCGCCCCTGCGCGACCCCTACACCAAAGGTACGTGTGTTACTTGAAAAGAGGGGTGTACCATGGAACGGAAAAAACTAATCATCGGCGTAATCGGCGCTGATGTTCACGCGGTGGGGAACAAGATACTCTACCACGCTTTTGAGGCCGCTGGGTTCGAGGTAATCAACCTGGGGGTCATGGTCTCCCAGGAAGAGTATATCGAAGCGGCCATAGAGTCGGCGGCTGACGCAATTATCGTATCATCCCTGTACGGCCACGGTGAGCTCGACTGCCGGGGCTTTAGGGAAAAGTGCGACGAAGCCGGCCTGGGCGGAATTCTGCTTTACGTGGGCGGCAACATCGTGGTGGGCAAGCAGCCCTTCGACGAAGTCGAAAACCGCTTCCTGGCCATGGGCTTCAACCGGGTTTACCCACCTGGCACCACGCCCGAGACCGCTATCGAACACCTGCGCGCAGACTTGGGGATTAACTCAGGTGAGCGCTAAAGCCGCACTTCTCATCGACTTTGGCAGCACGTTCACCAAGGTGAGCGCCGCCGGTCTGCAAAGCGGCGAGATAATCGGTACTGCGGCGGCCTACACCACGGTGGAAACCGACGTGGGCTATGGACTTGCGACCGCCCTGGCCGAGCTGCGCCGACAAACCGGCAACATAAACTTTGCTACCCGCCTGGCCTGCTCGAGCGCGGCGGGCGGCCTTAGGATGATTGCAAGCGGGCTGGTACCGGCCCTCACCGCCGAAGCCGCAAAGGTGGCCGCATTGGGGGCAGGTGCGAAGGTTGTCAAAGTTTATTCGTATGAGCTGACCGGTGAGGATGTCGATGAAATCGCAGAGGCAAGACCTGATATTTTCCTGCTGACCGGCGGCACAGATGGCGGCAACCGGGAGTGCGTCCTCCATAATGCGGAAATGTTGGCCGGCTGCAAAGCCGAGTTCCCGATTTTGATTGCCGGCAACCGCTCGTGCGCGGCCCAGTGCGAAAAGCTACTCGCCGGGCGTGAGGTCTACCGCTGCGAGAACGTGTTGCCCGCCCTGGGCAAGCTCAATGTAGAGCCGGCCGGGCAGCGCATCCGCGAGCTGTTTTTGCGCAAGATTATATACGCCAAGGGGCTCAGCCGGGAAGCCGAACTGCTCAGCGGTATAATGATGCCTACTCCCGCCGCCGTTTTGTGTGGGGTGGAGCTGCTGGCCAAAGGCACCGACCGCCAGCCCGGCCTGGGCGAGCTGGTCGCTGTGGACCTGGGCGGCGCGACAACCGACGTCTACTCTATGGCGGAGGGCGCACCTACCCGGGAAAACACCGTGATAAAGGGCCTGCCCGAACCCTGGGCCAAACGAACAGTCGAGGGCGACATAGGTATGCGCTACACCGCCGCCGGAGTTCTGGATGCCGTAGGCTCGCAGCGGCTGGCCAAACTTTCCGGGCTTGAGCAGGACGCGGTGGAAGAGCTGGTGCGCCAAATCGAGAGAAACCCAGCCACCCTTCCGGACACCCCCCAACAATCGGCCTTGGACTTCGCCCTGGCAAGCGCGGCGGTTGAAGTGGCAACAGCCCGCCACGCGGGAATCATCGAAGAGCACTACACACCCACCGGCCAGGTATGGCTGCAAACCGGCAAAGACCTTACCCGGGTAAAGACGCTTATAGCCATCGGCGGTGCGCTCATCAGGGGTAAGGACGCCGCGAAGATTGCCGCACACGCGCTGCACGACCCTGCAGCGCCTCAGTCCCTGCGACCAAAGTCAGCGCAGATACTGGTCGACCGGCGGTATATTTTATCCGCCGCCGGCCTCCTAGCCGGAGAACACCCCGAGGAGGCGCTTGCTATCATGAAAAAAGAGATTGTAGGGGACGCACACCCGGGCGTCCCGGCCATTTACATCCACCCGCCTATATAGGGGCACCGCAGTACACGCCCCTAAAATCCACCCGGACAGGAGGACAATCCCATGGCCCAGAGCTACAACCCCTTGCAGCAGAACCATTTGTACAGCATGTTTTTCGCGCCCCGTGGCAGCAGACGAATGGTGCAGCTGGGTATGCAGCTGGGCCACCTGCATCTGAGTCCTTTCGACCAGCTTATTGGCGTTATGGGCGAGGCGGGCTCGGGCAAGAGCCTGTTGGTAAAGGGCATGTTCCCGGGGCTAGAGCTCACCAACGACGACGAGGGCGTCAACATCCGCCCCCTGCCCATACTGGATATAGAGAGTGCAGGCTTCTATTCAAGCCACACTTACCACATAGATGTGCGCTTCGAGGCGGCCTTCACCCAGATGGGCGAGCTGGCCGAGGCTGTGCAGTCGGCACTAAAGCTTGGCAAGCGGGTGGTGGTCGAACACTTCGAGCTGCTTTATCCCTTCCTAGAAAAGCGCAACGCCGACATTTTGATTGGCGTTGGCGGGGAAATAGTTATCACTCGACCGTCAATATTCGGGCCATTACCGGATGAAGTTGCCAAAATTTCCTTTGACACCATAAAGTTTCGCAAGATGGCTCACAGTGCTGAGGACTCGATGCAGTATCTGCTCTCGGCCATGACAGACGAAGACTACGAGCACGGGGACGTACGCAATGGTTTTGTGCTACGCTTTAGGAACAAACCGGAGCTCGATCTGCCGCTGCTCTCCAAACAGATGAAGGAGCTCATAGCCAGCGACCTTTCAATATCCTATGCGGACGAACATCACATTTACATCGGCGACTACCTGCACCACTGCACCGGGCCGCGCATACATGTTCGCAGCACCGGAGAGATCGAGGTGTTCAACCTGCTGGAGCGCATTCTGTACGACTCCCACGCGGACAGGTACCTGCTGGTAGGCCTGGTGGGCAAGCGCGGGCAGACAATTGATGAGGATTTGAATCGGATTGTATTTTAGGAGGGTGTGCTGTGCGCGTAGTAGAAGCAGATAGAGTCACCGAGGCTGTCAGCCGCCTCTGCATAGAGGCAAACTGCCGCCTACCCGTGGACGTAAAGTCCTGCATTGAGGGCTGTCACGCAGTTGAGCAGTGGCCTATCGCCCGAGACACCCTGGGTAAGCTCATCGAGAACTACCGCTTGGCGGAGGCGGATAGTCTGCCCATCTGCCAAGACACAGGCGTGGTCTGCGTCTTCCTGGAAATTGGCGAGGACGCATATATTTCAGGCAACATTGCCGCCGCAGTGGACGAAGGCGTGCGCCAAGGCTACCGAGAAGGCTACCTGCGCAAATCGGTGATTGCGGAGCCTATGTTTGAGCGCAAAAACACCGGGGACAACGCCCCGGCTATGCTCTACACTGAGTATGTGCTGGGAGACAAAATCACTGTGACAGTTGCGCCCAAGGGCTTTGGCAGCGAAAACATGAGCCGAATCAAGATGCTGCTGCCCTCCGACGGCGTGCAGGGCGTCATCGACTTTGTGGTTCAGACAGTTGAGGACGCCGGGCCCAACTCATGCCCGCCGATTGTTGTGGGTGTAGGTTTGGGCGGCACCTTTGACAAAGCCGCGCTGATTGCAAAAAAAGCGCTGCTCCGCCAGGTTGGCCAGCCCCATGGAGACCCGCGCTACGCCGCACTGGAAGCCGAACTGCTGGAAAAAATAAACGCCCTGGGAATCGGCCCGCAAGGGTACGGCGGGCAAACAACGGCACTCTCGGTGGCCATAGAGCACCTGCCCACCCATATAGCCGGGCTGCCCTGCGCAGTCAACATGAACTGCCACGCAGCCCGCCATGCCACGGAGGTGATTTGATGGAGCATCATATCCGGCTGCCGCTGACAAAAGAGTGCGCCGCGGCCATAAAAAGCGGGGACGCGGTCTACCTTACAGGCGAAATCTACGCCGCACGGGACGCCTCCCACAAGCGCATTGTCCAGTTGCTCAGCGAGGGTAAGGAGCTGCCTTTTCCGCTTCAGGATGCGGTTATCTACTACGTGGGGCCAACCCCTGCAAAGCCTGGGCAGGTCATAGGCTCGGCGGGGCCAACCACCAGCTCCCGGATGGATGCCTACGCCCCACAGCTGCTCAGGCTTGGCCTGCGCGGTATGATCGGCAAAGGCAAGCGCACGTCCGAAGTCGTCGCCGCTATGAAAGAGGCGGGAGCCGTCTACTTTGGAGCAATAGGCGGGGCGGGGGCGCTGCTGGCAAGCTGTATCAAAAGCTGTGAGGTCATTGCCTTTGAAGACCTCGGCACCGAGGCCGTTCATCGTCTTTATGTGGAGAACTTTCCGGCCCGGGCGATAATAGACGCCAATGGAGAGAACTTGTACGAGACCGGACGGAGGGCTTACTTGGAGAGTGACAGCTAAACCCGCGCAACATGTCAATCTAGTTTTCATTAGTATAACAACAATATGGACTAGGTGTAGGGGATGCGCCCTAGCGCATCACGCCGATTACTGCAAACTTTACCGAAATGCGGAACACGCAGGGGCGTGTCCCCTACAATAGGGAGAGAATTAGACTGACATGTCAGCACAATAAAAGAGCGCCGTACGGAAAACCGTGCGACGCTCTCAATTTATACTCATTCCACTTCAAAAGAAGCCCACTTTTGAAGGCGCGACAAAGAGCGTCGCGCACCGGCGCACGCGCCGGGAAAGCCGTGTATACGTAAATCTTTGGCTGCGCCGAAAGCTCGCACAGAACGCGAGCTAACTTGAAAAACAAGGACGCTTTTTCAAGTTGATTGACTATATTATGCGTCCAGCTCACTCCACTGCTCAAGGCAGTCGTCCAACTCCGTTCGCCTAACCTCAAGCAGCTCGCATTTCTCCTGCAAAAGCTGGTAGTCGGAGGCGAGCTCCGGGCTGGCTATTTCCTGCTCAAGCTGCGCTATTTCGGTCTCAAGCGCGCCGATTTTGCCCTCAAGTTCTGTGAGTATCCGCCGGTGGGTCGCCTGCTCGCTGCGCTGTTTTTTGCTGCGGTAATTACCGCCGGGCTCAGTTTTTTTATCCGGCCTTTTGTCCGGGGGTGGCGCATCCTGTGCCTCCGCCCGCTTCCGGGCGATGTACTGCTCATACCTGCCCGGGTAAACCTTTACGCCGTCTGGGTGCATCTCGAGAATCTTATCGGGGAACTTGTCGAGCAAGTAACGGTCGTGAGAGACCACTAGCAGAGTGCCGTCGTACTCGGTGAGCGCTTTGTCCACGGACTCCTTAGAGCCGAGATCAAGGTGGTTGGTGGGCTCGTCCAGCAGCAGCACATTGCCATGCGAGAGCATAAGCTTGGCGAACTTGAGCCGCGCACGCTCACCACCGCTCAGCGTGCAGACCAGCCCAAATGCGCTCTCGCCAGACAAGCCCACCCGCCCCAGAGCCGTGCGCACTGTGTGCTCGTACTCGCGGGGGTAGGCGTCCCAGAGCTCGTCGAGCGCGGTCTTGTGCTCTTCAAAGCCGTCTTCGCCTTGGTGGAAGTAGCAGAGATCGCAGCCCCGGCCCCATTTAATCTCGCCACCATGTGGTAGCTCTCCCATGAGCGCACGGAAAAACGAGGTCTTGCCCACGCCGTTCGCGCCAATCAACGCCAGTTTTTCGCCTCGTTTGACCTCAAGGTTGAGGCCGCTGATGAGCTGTTTTTCACCATCGCCCTCGCCAACCGACAAGCTCAAATTTTCAATCGTGAGCACATCATTGACAGGGTCCCGCGACTTCTGGAACCGGATGACCGGTGGCTTTGGCGGTTTTTTCGGTTTCTCCAGATTTTCCTCCAGGCGCTCAAGGGCTTTCTGGCGAGACTTGGCGCGGTTTGTGGTCGAAGCGCGTACAATATTGCGCGCCACAAAATCCTTCATCTCAGCAATCTCCCGTTGCCCGGCCTCGTACTGCTGCCGGAGAAAAGTCTCCCGCTCGTCCTTTTGCAGCAGATAAGCGCTGTAGTTGCCGCTGTAGGCCAGCAGTTCGCCTTGGTGAAGTTCCCATATTGTGGTGCAGAGCCGGTCAAGGAAGTACCGGTCGTGGGAGACAATGAGCAGCGCGCCCTTGTAGCCCGCGAGGTAATCCTCCAGCCACAGCAGCGTCTTGAAGTCCAAGTGGTTGGTCGGCTCGTCCAGAATGAGCAAGTCCGGCGTTTGCAGGAGCAGCTTGCAGAGCGCGAGCCTTGTTCGCTCGCCGCCGCTGAGCACCTCGACAGAGGTATCGCCGGCTACCCCACCGAAGCCCATGCCGGTGAGCACTGTAGCGATTTTAACCTCCGTGTGGTAGCCTTCCCGCGTCTCGAAATCAACCTGCAGCTCGGCGTAGCGCTGCTGGGTCTCATCATAGTGAGGGTCGTCCGGCGGTGTTCCGGCGATCTCGGTTTCAAGCCGGCGCATCTCCCGCTCCATCTCATGCAGGTGCTCGAAGACACCGCGCATCTCCGAGATAATCGAACCTTGCCCTGAGAGCCCGCTGTCCTGGCGCAGCACACCGATACTCTTGCTTTTGGCGATAGCCAGCACACCGTCATCATGTTCAAGGTCGCCGCAGATGATATTCAGCAGCGTGGTTTTGCCCGCCCCATTTGCGCCTACTAGACCAATGCGGCTGCTCCCGTGCACCCGCGCGGTCACGCCGTCCAGTATAAAAGTTTTGTCGTCAAAGCTAAATCTAATATTCTCAAGTGATGCAATCATGCCTATATAATAAACGATATTGCGTGCATTTGCAACTTGTACGGGTATGTGGGCAGGGCAAACCTCTGAATGCGATGTTGCACAAAAATAACACTGATTGGTTGTAGGGGCGCGCATTGCGCGTCCGCGGTCTTACCAACGCATGTGGTTAATCGCGGACGGCTAATGGCCGCCCCTACAAAACACATGCCCCAGTTTGCATTTTTATCCATATAGTGGTAAAGTAGGGTGTGGAAAAGCAAGGGGGCGACAACTTTGGCCGGGCTGACACAAAAAAGTGTACAATACCTCAAGGGTGTGGGGGAGAAGCGTGCCGGCTTCTACCGCAAGTTGGGTGTCGAGACCACCCTCGATTTGCTCTACCACTTCCCGCGGGGCTACATAGATTTGAGCGCGCCATACCGGGTAGGGGAGGCACCTGTTTTTGAGCCCTGCGCCGTGCGCGCGGTGCTGAATTACAAGTCGGGTGAGCAGCGTATTAGGGGTGGGTTGAGCATTTTTAGGCTGCTTGCCAGCGACCACACCGGTGAGCTTGAGCTGACTATATTTAACGCAAAGTACACTGTCGAGCGGCTTGAGCTGGACACCGAATACATATTTTACGGCAAGCTGACCGGTAGCCTTTTGCGCCGGGAGATGAGCTCGCCGGACATATACCCCGCCGTTACAAGCACGCGGATTCTTCCGGTTTACCCGCAGACAGCCGGGCTTTCCAGCCGGGCTATAGCGGCCAATGTCAGCCAGATGTCCCAGGATATAGCCGAGATTCCCGACGCGATACCGCCGGCAATGCGTGAGGAAGAAGACCTACCAGAACTTGCCGTCGCTCTGCGGGACATTCACTTTCCGCCCGACCAGGATAGCGCGAACGCTGCCCGACGGCGGTTTATCTTTGAAGAGCTGCTTACGCTCAGCTGCGCTCTGGAAACATCCCGCATGGCACACCGCAAAGCTAAGATCCAGCCGATGGAGCCGGTTGACTTTACCGCATTATTTTCCAGCTTACCTTTCTCGCCGACAGGGGCACAGCTCAGCTGCATTGCAACAGCCGGGGCCGACATGACCGGCGACGTCCCCATGAATCGAATTATCCAGGGGGACGTGGGCTCGGGCAAGACCCTGGTAGCGCTAGCCTGCGCTTATATGGCGGCAAAAAATTCCCGCCAGTCAACGGTGATGGTGCCCACCGCTATACTGGCCGAGCAGCACTACACGACCATGAGCAAGATGCTTGCACCCTTTGGTATGCGGGTCGAGCTGCTTACCGGTAGCGTCCAGGCCGCGCGGAGAAGAAAAATCCTCGCTGAGCTAAAAGCCGGAGAGATCGATCTCTTGGTTGGCACCCACGCCCTGCTCTCGGACGGGGTTGAGTTTGCTCGCCTTGGGCTGGTTGTCACCGACGAGCAGCACCGCTTTGGAGTGGCGCAGCGGGCTAAGCTATCACAGAAAAACGAGAGCGCCCACCTGCTTGTCATGTCGGCCACGCCCATACCGCGCACACTCTCATTGATTATTTATGGCGACCTCTCCCTCTCTGTGCTGGACGAAAAGCCGCCTGGGAGACAACCAATTGAAACCCTGTTGATTGACGGAGGCAAGCGAGCCCGGGCTATGGGCTTTGTTCGCCAAAACCTGGACGAGGGCAGGCAAGCGTATATAGTTTGCCCCCTCATCGAGGCCGGGGAGCTTGCCGACAACCTGCGCCCTGCGACCGAGTACGCGGCGGATCTTAGCGACGGCGAGCTCAGGGGGTACCGGGTAGGCCTTCTGCATGGCAAGATGAAGGCAAAGGACAAAGAAGATACAATGCGCCGGTTTAAGGCGGGGGAAATTCAGGTGCTGGTGTCAACGACTGTGGTGGAGGTTGGTGTGGATGTGCCAGGCGCAACTATAATCATGATCGAGAACGCCGAGCGTTTTGGGCTTAGCCAGCTGCACCAGCTACGTGGTCGCGTTGGGCGCGGCACAGACAAGAGCTGGTGTATTCTAGTGACCGACAGCAAAGACCCGGTTACCCTGCGCCGGTTGGAGGTGATGAAAGCAGAGTCGGATGGCTTCAAAATTGCGGAAGAGGATTTGTCTATCCGCGGGCCGGGAGATTTTTTTGGACGCCGACAACACGGTCTGCCCACCCTAAAAGTAGCCGACCTGGCCGACGATATTTCCATTATGCAGAGAGCCCAAGCCCAGGCAAAAGCCTTGTTGACCCGGGATTTTGCCCTTGCATTACCGGAGCACCAAGCGCTGGCCGAACGGGTGGGTAACCTGCTCCACTCGGTGGGCGAACGGCCAAATTAGGTAAAACCGCAAACTGTGCTTGACATGGTCGCTTATTGTTGATATAATTACCAATGCAAACGCGGCTGTGGTGGAATCGGCAGACACGCTAGCTTGAGGGGCTAGTGGGAGCAATCTCGTGCAAGTTCAAGTCTTGTCAGCCGCACCAAATCATTTAAATCCGAACTATTCGCCGATCTTGAAAATCGGCGAATAGTTCGGATTTATCTTTTATCCAGTTAATTATATGCCCCACACTCATCATACATCAAGTCGCCCTGCTCACATGAGCAGGGCGACTTGAATTTTCTGACGCACATCTCCACCGAAGCATAAAAATTTTTTACCTAAACTTTACACGCACCTGTATTTGATTTTTACCTTCACCAGTTATGATTTACCTGTAACACAAAACTTGGAGGAAAAATCATGAATAAACTTTTGGCATTAGTAGTAATCGTAACGCTTGTACTTGCAGCACTTGTCGGATGCGCCCAAGGTGGCCAGGCCTCTCAAGACAACCCAACCACGCAAGGGACAGAGAGCCCGCAGTCTGTTGTGGACCAAGACGCTTCAAACTTTAACACCAACAGAGAGATCACGGTTATATCCCGTGAAAGTGGCTCGGGCACCAGAGGTGCGTTCATTGAGCTGACTGGCGTCGAAGTTCGGGGCGAGGACGGTACCGTAACTGATATGACAAGCCTGGAAGCCACCATCGGCAACGGCACCAACGCGATCATGACCAACGTCTCGAGTGACGTCTATGCAATCGGATACATATCCACCGGTTCTGTTAACGATACGATAAGGCCCCTCAGTGTTGACGGTGTAGCTCCTACTGCAGAGAATATTCTGGCCGGAAGCTATGTAATCGCCCGCCCTTTTATCATTGTCACCGCTGAAGATATTGACCCGCTGACGAGAGAATTTATCGACTTTATTATGTCTGAGCTGGGACAGGAAATAGTCGCAGAACGCTACATCCCCGCTGTACTTAATGCTCCCGCTTTCCAGAGCGCTGGCCACAGCGGCACTATCGTAATCGGCGGTTCCACTTCGGTAGCTCCTGTCATGGAGCGTTTGAGCGAAGGCTACCGCGCCCTCAATCCCAATGCTAATATTGAAGTTCACGTCAGCGGTTCGGGCGCAGGCATTACTGGTACCATTGACGGGCTTCTTGACATAGGCATGTCCAGCCGTGAAATTAGAGATTCCGAAATGGAGCAGCTTGGACAACAAATTACTATCTGCATGGACGGAATCGCGGTAATCGTAAATAACAATAATCCAATCACCGATATAACAAGCGAGCAGGTTCGTCAAGTTTTTACCGGGGAACTTAGCAGATGGGCTGATATTCAGTAAACAAAAGGATAATACATATGAGTAAGCATGCAAGGGAAACGATTATGAAATACGTATTTATGCTGGCAGCAACCGCCTCTATTATGGCGGTGCTGCTAATATGCGTATTTTTGTTTTGGAACGGCATACCGGCAATGGCCGAGATTGGCCCGTTCAACTTTCTACTTGGGCGCGTGTGGGCACCCGCCGATACCCCACAACTTTTCGGGATACTGCCCATGGTACTCGGCAGCATCTACGTTACGGCAGGTGCTATCATTGTAGGTGTACCAATTGGCATACTCACCGCGATATTTATGGCAAAATTTTGTTCGCCGACTTTGTATAAGATACTGAAGCCTGCGACCCAGTTGCTTGCAGGAATACCGTCGATTGTCTACGGATTCTTTGGGCTGGTTGTGATTGTACCTTTTGTGCGTGAGGTTTTCGGAGAGCATTTTGGCGGCAGCGGGCAGAGCATCTTCACAGCATCTATTCTGCTTGGCATTATGATTTTACCTACCATTATCGGTGTGAGCGAGGCGGCTATCCGCGCTGTTCCCGATAGCTATTACGAAGCTTCGGTGGCAATGGGGGCCAGCCATGAGCGCAGCGTGTTTTGGGCTGTTGTACCCGCCGCCAGCTCAGGGATTATGACCAGCGTAATTCTCGGTATCGGGCGGGCGATAGGTGAAACAATGGCCGTTATTTTGGTCGCGGGCAATCAAGCGCGAATGCCGACCGGCCTATTCAGAGGTGCACGTACATTAACGGCTAACATCGTCATGGAAATGGGATACGCCGCCGAGCTGCACCGCGAAGCGCTGATTGCGACAGGCGTTGTACTGTTTGTTTTTATCCTGATTATAAACCTACTGTTTAACCTGTTGAGAGGGAGGAAGAAATACTGATGAACGCAATTAACACGCTTACATGGAAAGACAGGCTGCATGGGTACAAAAAGAACCCTGCTTCGGCAGTCTTATTCCTTCTTGTCGCGCTTGCGGCGCTTCTCACTTTCGCTGTTCTATTATTTCTCATCAGCTATATACTTGCCCGCGGCCTGCCTCACTTGACACCTAGCCTGTTTGAATGGGAACATAACACCACCAATGTTTCGATGATGCCGGCGATTATCAACACAATCATCATGGTGATTCTCGGGCTGATCTTGGCTGGGCCGCTGGGAATATTCAGTGCCATCTTTCTTGTGGAGTACGCGGGTACCGGCAGCAAGCTAATCAAGGTTGTGCGCATTACCACTGAGACGCTCTCGGGTATACCGTCCATCGTTTTCGGGCTTTTTGGTATGTTGTTCTTTGTCATGGCGCTGGGCTGGGGATTCTCTATGCTGGCAGGCGCGTTTACGCTGTCTATTATGATATTGCCGCTAATCATGCGTACAACCGAGGAAGCGCTGCTCTCGGTACCGGTTTCTTACCGGGAGGGCAGTTACGCTCTTGGGGCAGGCAAGCTGCGCACCATATTCCGCATAGTGTTGCCCAGTGCTATGCCGGGTGTCTTAGCGGGCGTCATACTTGGTATGGGTAGGGTTGTGGGCGAGACCGCGGCGCTCATGTTTACAGCCGGTACAATAGCCCAGATAACGCCCAATGTTATGGACTCCGGCAGGACGCTCGCGGTACATATGTATGTTCTGGCCAGCGAGGGTTTCCATGTCAACCAAGCTTCAGCTACCGGCGTGGTGCTTTTGGTTATGGTTATAATCATAAACTGGCTAAGCGGATTTGTCGCAAAGAAATTTACCAAATCGTAAAGAGGTATCGAAATGGATAAAATTATGCTTCGCAATGTAGAGTTGTGGTATAATGACTTCAAGGCGCTCAAAAATGTCTCAATGAATATACAGGCAGGGGCCATCACGGCTTTTATCGGACCCTCCGGCTGCGGCAAATCTACACTGCTCAAGAGCTTGAACCGTATGAACGACCTTGTGGAAGGCTGCAAGATTATCGGAGAATTTCTGCTGGACGGTGAGAATATTTACGGTGAGATTGACATCAATTTGCTCCGCAAACGAGTGGGTATGGTGTTCCAAAAGCCTAACCCGTTCCCCATGAGCATCTACGATAATATCGCTTACGGCCCGAGGACACACGGCATAAAGTCAAAATATAAGCTGGACGAAATTGTTGAGAAGGCTCTGCAAGATGCAGTGATTTGGGATGAAGTTAAGGACAGGCTGAAAAAGAGTGCTCTTTCACTTTCCGGCGGGCAGCAGCAGCGACTGTGCATTGCGCGGGCACTGTCAGTTGCTCCCGAGGTATTGCTTATGGATGAACCGACATCAGCGCTTGACCCGATTTCCACGTCAAAGATAGAAGATTTGGTCACTGAATTAAAAAAGCAGTATACAGTCGTGATCGTAACCCACAACATGCAGCAGGCCACGAGAATCTCTGATAAGACTGCGTTTTTCCTGCTTGGCGAAATGGTCGAGTACGGCGAAAGTGACCGGATTTTCTCTATGCCTAAAGACAAACGCACCGAGGACTACATCACGGGGAGGTTTGGTTAATGCGCAGCAAATTTGAAGAGCAGCTCGCAGAACTTAACGACATGCTTGTTGAGATGGGCACGCTGATTGAAACCGCTATCGCGCTGGCAACACAGGCGCTTAGAGAGCAAGATATAGAGCTTGCGAAAAAGGCCATTGCATATGAGCAGGAAGTTGACCAAAAAGAAAAGGACATAGAGGCGCTCTGCTTGAAATTGCTCCTGCGTCAGCAGCCGGTAGCACGGGATTTGCGCCTGATCTCTGCGGCAATGAAAATGATTACAGACATGGAGCGCATTGGCGATCAAGCTGCCGATATCGCCGAAATTACAATCATGCTTGCCGGAACACCATATATCAAAAAACTGGAACATATCCCGCTAATGGCGCAGGCCACGGTGAAAATGGTAACAGACAGTATCGACGCTTTCGTGAAAAACGATTTAGAGCTTGCCCATGCGGTAATAAAATCTGATGATGTGGTTGACGATTTGTTCGGCAAGGTTAGATCTGAATTGATAGCGCTTATCCACGCCGACATCACAAACGGTGAGCAGGCGCTGGATTTTTTGATGATTGCCAAATACTTTGAACGTATCGGTGACCATGCGGTGAACATCGCCGAGTGGGTTGTGTTTTCCATCACGGGCAGGAATGCAAAGGGGTAACGACCATGCGGAAAATCTATATTGTTGAGGATGACGAAGACATCCGCGAGATTGTGATGTACGCACTCCGCTCTGCCGGATTTGAGGCAGCGGATTTTGAACGTGGCGAAGATTTTTTTGCAGCGCTGGACACCGGCCTGCCCGCTCTCGTTTTGCTCGATATTATGCTGCCGGGCGATGATGGGTTGTCTATACTCAAAAAGCTGCGAAATGCCTCGCAGACCAAGACACTGCCCATTATCATGCTCACAGCAAAAGGCAGTGAGCTCGACAAAGTAAAAGGGTTGGATTTGGGCGCGGATGACTACATATCCAAGCCTTTTGGCGTCATGGAGCTAATTTCTCGTGTTAATGCTATGTTGCGAAGAAGCGGGACAACCTCCCGATCTAACGATCAAATAGAATACGGCGGCATCCTGCTCGACAATACCCGCCGCGCTGTAAGCATAAACGATGAAGGGGTAACGCTGACTTATAAAGAGTATGAGCTGCTCCATTATCTTATCCTCAACAGAGGGATGGCACTGGATAGGGAGAAAATCATGGAAACGATTTGGGGATATGATTTTGTGGGAGAAAGCCGCACACTTGATATGCATATCCGATCGCTGCGACAAAAGCTGGGCCCGGCGGGTGGGCATATCAAAACAATTCGCAACGTCGGTTATAAACTGGGAGAGTGAGCCGCTTGAAAAAACGCATTTACATTAGCTTTTTTGCTCTTGTTTTGCTATGTGCGTTGCTGCTGTCGGCATCGGTCAGCGGCATTATTTATAACGCGATAAGAAATAGAGAAATGGACGCTATCAGAGACAGGGCGAACCTCGCCGCCAACCTTTTGAACAATTCCGTGCGGGCTGAGGGTTTTTCCGATTTTAACAGCCATGACTCCGATGCCGCGCGAATCACTATTATTGCACCGGATGGCACAGTGTTGCTCGACAACAAGGCGCCTGCTGTGTTTCTCGAAGATCACAGCGACAGAGATGAGTTTAGGCAAGCTATGCGAACCGGGCGCGGCGAAGCGATACGCTATTCCGTCACATTGGGCGCGGAAACTTATTACTATGCAATACGGCTTGACGACGGCAATATACTGCGCGTTTCAAAAACAATGGATCGCATATCCGGGGTATTTACCGCTGTGCTTCCCACTATTGTTGGTGTGGCAGCGCTCATCCTACTGTTGTCAATTGTAGTTGCACGCAGGCTTGTAAAAAACATCATTGACCCGTTAAACAATATCAATTTTGATAGTGATGATACAAATGTATATGATGAACTCTTGCCCTATGTGAAAAAGATCGACCAGCAAAAAAGTGAGATCGCAAGTCAAATCGTAATGCTAAAAAATCGTGCCGATACCATTGAGACAATAACCGGCAACATGAAAGAGGGGCTTATCTTAATTGACAAAGCCGGTATCGTTCTGGTTGCCAACAAAAGCGCATCGACTGCTTTTGCCCAAAAAGATATGCCTGGGAAAAGCATTCGGCATGTCTGCCGCGATATAGATTTTTCTAGCGGAGTAAAAGAATGTTTGTCCGGTGTAAACTCTGAGATTGTGTTTGTGCGTGGGGATAAAGTATACAGCGTATATTTCAGCTCTGTATACGATGGCGGGGAGCTCAATGGCGGTGTGATTTTTTTGCACGACATTTCAGAAAAGCATGAAGCGGAAAAGCAGCGTAGGGAGTTTTCGGCAAATGTATCCCATGAACTTAAAACGCCACTGACTACGATTTCTGCACTAAGTGAGATGATTGAAAACGGTATGGCCAAAGAAGGCGATATAAAAGTATTCGCCGGAAAAATAACCCTGCAGTCACAGCGGCTTATAAACATTATAGAGGACATTATCAAACTTTCCGAATTTGACGAGGACAAAATATTTGCGCAGTTCACAGAGTTCGATTTATATGATTTGGCGCTATCCGTGGTGGAAATTTTGCGCGAAAAAGCGGATGAAAAGCATATAGCCATAGAGATAATCGGTGAGCACTTTCCGATGACAGCTAACAAGCAAATGATTGACGAGCTTTTGTATAACCTGATTGATAACGCAATAAAATACAATATGGATAACGGCTCTGTCACGATTATGCTGTCAAAAGAAAATGAGCTTCTTAAAATCGCTGTAGCTGATACTGGTATAGGAATTTCGCCAGAAGATCAAAGTCATGTGTTTGAAAGGTTTTATCGGGCGGACAAATCCCGTTCAAAGAAAACAGGTGGCACAGGGCTTGGCTTGTCTATCGTTAAGCATATCGTAGGACATCACGGCGGCAAAGTTGCGCTTACAAGCGATTCAAATATGGGCACAACGGTGGAATGTTGGTTTGTGGGTGGGTAGTATGTAGTATGGGGTATTACCTAGAAACACCTTGGTTGGGCAGTATGCCAACCGCTTCTCTCGCGAAAATTATACTACGCAGTCTGTTTTCTATTATTGCGACCAAAGAATTTGTGCAACTTCCACTTTAAAACAAGATAATGCTGTGGTATAATGTTCTCAGAAGGACGCAAACATTATACGGTGCGCAACGCCTCGCCTCTAAAGCGGCAGCTGGCTTTTTGGCGGACATTAGCAACCATAAAATTAGATTAGCGAGGAGAGCATAATTGTGGAGAGAATAGGCTTTATTGGGCTAGGAATTATGGGCGTCCCCATGGCTGGGCATATAATGGGGGCGGGCTACTCCCTCAGTGTTTTTAATAGAACAAAAGCAAAGGCAAGCGGGCTTGCAGATAAAGGCGCAGCAGTGCTGGACACCCCGGCGGAAGTTGCCAAAGCAAGCGATATTATTATTGTCATGGTAAGCGATACCCCTGACGTGGAGCAGGTTCTTTTTGGCGAGGGCGGCGTGCATGACGCCCTAGAGCCAGGCAAAGTGGTTATTGATATGAGCACGATATCTGCGGAGGCTACCCGGAGCTTTTACGCTAAAATCGCGGGAAAAGGCGCCTCCCTGCTTGATGCCCCCGTAAGCGGAGGAGAAATAGGTGCGATAAACGCTGCCCTCACAATTATGGTAGGCGGCGACGAGGCTGTGTTTAACAGGTGCACTCCGCTCCTGAATACGATGGGCAAGACCGTTACTTATATGGGTCCGTCAGGGGCCGGACAAGCCTGCAAGATGTGCAATCAGGTATTGCTTATAGGTTCCTTGATGGGAATCTGCGAGGGTTTCTTGCTTGCCTCAAAAGAAGGACTGGACATTAATCGTTTTATTGACGTTGTAAGTGGAGGCGCCGCGGCGTCGGCTCAACTTAAAATCTGTGGCGAAAAGATCGCGAGAAGGGATTTCTCCCCTGGCTTCCTAATGGATCTTTTAGCCAAGGATTTAGAGATTGTGCATCAAGCTCAAAGGGCAAACAAGCTCTTTTCTCCAGTTACCGCTCTGGGCACCCAGATTGTAAAATCTGTTCAGGCCCAGGATGGCGGCGGAAGGCTGGGCACCCAAGCGATGATGCTATCTTTTGAAAAGCTGTCCAGCCACGAGATATAAGGCGGCTAGACATACATAAACAGGAGTGAACACTCGCTCAAATCATTTAACCCGAGCTTATCCCGGCAGGTTTTGCCGTCAGGATAAGCTCGGGTTTATTTTTCGTTCAAATAGAAATGATGGAAGCGCTTACATTTTTGAGCGTCGTCATTATATCCAATTACCCGGACTTATATATGTGATCATACCCAAATACACACGCTTACATGATGTTTTTTTGATAAAACTATTGTCTTTTACAATCGGGCATGATAAAATTGACAAAAATCAGTGTAAGAGGTTACATTGCCTTGAAGCGAGGTGGAGAGCTTTGAATATTTACGATATTGCGCAGGCTGCGGGTGTTTCGACCGCCACGGTCAGCCGGGTGCTCAGCGGCAGCGATAAAGTTAGCCCCCAAACCCGCGAAAAGGTACAAAGCATAATCGATAAAAATGGATTCGTCCCAAATGCTTTTGCTCAAGGGTTGGGGCTGGGGAGCATCAAGTTGATCGGCCTGCTCTGCACCGATGTGTCCGACGCTTTTTTTGCCAAGGCGGTGTCAAGCATAGAACAGCAGCTCAGACAATACGACTTAGCGGCGGTGCTGTGCTGTACGGGAGAAGAGCTTTCTGGCAAAAAGCAGAGCCTGGAACTTTTGCTCAGCAAGAAAGTGGATGCGATAATTTTGATTGGCTCTCCCATGGGGGCGGGCAACGAGAACTCCCATCTTGTGGAGGCGGCCAAACAGTGCCCTTTGATTGGCCTCAACCTACACCTGGATATACCGGGATTCTACGGCGTGCTTAGCGACCAAGAGCAGGCCATGCGCGAGAACGTTGCCCACCTGCAAAAAGCCGGGTGCAATAAGATTGCCTACTTTTACGACGGCGACTCTCCCGCAAATCAGGCAAAGCTTGTTGGGTACCGCAAGGCGGCCAAGGACTTTGACGAGCGTTTGCTTGTCCAAACAAAAAAAGATTTAGACGCGGCGATGGAAGCTGCCGACAGCCTGTTCGACGACTGCCCGTTTGACGGTATCTTGGCCTCCGAGGATATTCTGGCTATCGGGGCTTACAAGGCTATGGCCGCACGCGGGCTAAGCCTGCCCACAATTGGATTCAACAACTCCGTTGTCGCGCGGTGTGCCACGCCGTCCCTCACCAGTATGGAGAACATGCTGGACAGCCTGTGTACAATTGCGGTTACCCAGCTGGTGGATGTGCTGAACGGCAAAAATGTTCCTCGGAAAATATCCATTGCCTGCCACTTGGTAGAGCGGGAAACTTTTCGGCTTACTTAGAACCTGTGTTCATAGCTCACAGCCCCGCCCCGGCACTGCTCACTTATTAACACAGGTTCTTAACTTGCATTTAATTCGAGGAGGTCGCGCCAATGAAAATGGGATTCCGGTGGTTCGGAGAGGGAAACGACACCATAAAGCTGTCGGACATCAAGCAAATTCCGGGCGTTACAAGCATCGTATGGTCGCTGCACCATAAGCTGCCCGGCGAAATTTGGGAGGAAGCTGAGATCGCCAGGGTTCAAAAGCAACTCGAGCCATACGGGTTTGACATGGATGTGGTGGAGTCGGTCAATATTCACGACGACATAAAGACCGCCGGGCCCGGCAGAGACCGGTATATCGCAAACTACATACAGACTATCGAAAACCTCAGCAAGTTCGGTGTCAAGGTAATCTGCTATAATTTCATGCCGATCTTCGATTGGACGCGAACTAACCTCTTCTTCCCGCTCGAAGACGGCTCGACCGCTATGTACTACGAAAACGCGATAATTCAAGATGACCCCAAGCAGATGGCCGAGTATATTCTGAGCAAGCAACGAGACGGCATGACCTTTCCAGGCTGGGAGCCGGAGCGGATGGCCCGTCTTGACGAACTCTTTGCGGCGTACAAAAATGTGAGCAAAGAGCAGCTCTGGGAAAACCTAATATACTTCCTGGAGGCGCTAATGCCCGTCTGCCGCGAGCACAGCATAAAAATGGCCATTCACCCCGACGATCCGCCGTGGGACATATTCGAACTGCCCCGCCTGATTATCGACGAAGCGGCCATAGACAGGCTGCTAACCACAGTGGATGATCCCCACAATTGCCTGACCCTTTGCTCGGGCAGCTTCAGCGCAAACCCGGACAACAACGTGGCGGACATGGTGCGCAAACATTGCGATCGCATTGCCTTTGCGCACATACGCAATGTTAGGCATTATCCAAACGGCGACTTTGCGGAGGTTTCCCACCGTGACCGCGACGGCCACAGTGGGATTCTGGACATCGTCAAAGCTTACCACGACTGCGGGTTTGAGGGCTATATCCGCCCCGACCACGGGAGACATATCTGGGACGAAAAGTGCAGACCGGGCTACGGACTCTATGACCGTGCCCTTGGAATCATGTACATGCTGGGCATTTGGGATATGCTTGACAAACTTGCGGAAAAGCGGTGAGGCGCTATGAAACTAACGGATATTCTAAAGCTCGGATTTGACCCGGCTCCCTGGGAAGAAAAGGGCTACCTGCTTCCAAAGTTTGATGTGCAGTCTGTGCGGGAGAAAACCTACCGCGAGCCGACTTGGGTACACTTTGGCGCCGGCAATATCTTCCGTGCGTTTCCAGCTGCGCTCCTGCAAAAAGTCCTGGACGAGGGCGGGTACGACCGCGGCGTAATTGTTGTTGGTGGCCACGACACGCAGGCAATAGAGCGCGGCTACCGCGAATATGACAACCTGAGCCTTTTGGTCGAGTTAAAATCAGACGGCAGCGTAGAAAAGCGCGTCATCGCCTCCGTAACCGAGAGCCTTCGGGCAGACAGACAATTCGCGGAGGATACAGTCCGCCTTGCGAGTATATTCGAGAATGCCAGCCTGCAGATGGTCAGCTTTACAATCACCGAGAAGGGCTACGCCTCCCCAGAAGACGACCTTGCGCGCGGCCTCGCCCCCGAGCGCCCAATGGGAAAAGTCGCGGCCCTGCTTCTAAAGCGCTTCCTGGCCGGTGCTCATCCAATAACCCTGCAAAGCATGGACAACTGCGCCCGCAACGGCGACGTTGTGCGGGCCGCTATCTGCGCCTACGCGAGCGCGTGGTGTAAAGCCGGTCTGGCTCCCGACGCATTTTTGATATACTTACAGGATGAAAAGCGTGTAGCCTGCCCCTGGAGCATGATCGACAAAATCACCCCTCGCCCGGACGAAGAAGTGCAAAAGATGCTCCATGCGGATGGTTTTCTGGACGCCGAAATTGCTACAACAGAAAAAGGCACCCTCGCGAGCGCCTTCGTAAACGCCGAAGAAGTCGGCTACCTTGTTATGGAAGACAGTTACGCAAACGGCAGACCGCCACTCGAGCTTGGCGGGGCCATCTACGCAGGGCGCGACACTGTGGACTTAGTCGAAAAGATGAAGGTGGGTGCCTGTCTGAATCCGCTGCACACCGCTATGTCGCTCTTCGGCTGCCTTTTGGGCTACACCCGCATCTCGGAGGAGATGAAGGACCCGGATATAGTGGACTTCATAACCAAGCTAGCCCACCGGGAGGCTCTGCCCATCATTAAGAACCCCGGTGTAATCTCGCCCGAGGAGTTCCTGGAAACAGTGCTGACAAAGCGTTTCCCCAACCCGTTCCTGCCGGACGCGCCTCAACGCATCGCCACGGACACCTCGCAAAAGCTGCCAATCCGCTTCGGCGAAACCATTAAAGCATATTTAGAGCGCGGCATGGATGTGAAGGCGCTTACCCTGATTCCGCTCACATTTGCGGTGTATGCACGCTACCTCAGAGGAATCGACGATAGGGGAGTGCCATTTACCCCGTCCCCAGACCCCAAGCTCGAAGAGCTTTCGACCATTGTGGCGAGCTTCGAGGTCAGGGTCGGCCCGCAGGATATGAGTCCCTTACGGAGGCTGTTTAGCCGCAACGACGTATTCGGTGTAGACCTATACGAAGTCGGCTTGGGCGAAAAGATCGAAGGCATGGTAGCCGAGCTCTACAGTGGTCCGGGCGCTGTGAGAGAGACACTGCGCAAGTATGTACAGCAGATGTGACAACTAGAGGCAGGCCTACCTTTTCTTGCGCCGATCGTGCAACTTTTCAGGCGGCAGCATTTTGGTGAGCATCTCCCAAAGGGCGTCCGTTCCCTCCAGTGCTTGCCCGTCGGGTAGCAGGAAGGCCTTGTTTGGCAACACGTACAGATAAACGCATCCGTCCACGCGGTAGACGCCGTAAAGGTTGTCCCACTCGTAGCGCAAAGGCTCGTCCCCGCCGCCGTGGTTGGTGACTTCGATCCCGTTTGGCTCTTGCGCAAAACAGAGCGAATACACAGTCTTGGGGTGCTCCAAATCATAGGCTTTTATCTGCATCTTTATCGAACGAAAAAATCCCCACACCTGAGACACCGGGATTACCAATCCAATAAAAAGCACCATACTGCCCAGCACTCTCTGGTCAAGAGGCGCGAAGAACACCCACGCAAGCGCCGACATGCCGACAGCGAAGCCGGCCGGCAAGAGCAAGCCGCGCTTCCTCACAAGATTATCGAACACGGTAAACCGATGAAAGATTTTCGCGTCCACAACTACGTTTACCGTCACTGATTGGCTGTTCATTTACCGCACCCCGTTCTCCTAATTCCTTGTTTATGTTTTGCTATAATAACATAAATCGGCCCCAATTGTAACTATCTATGTTAAATTAAGAGCCGTTTAATCCAAGCTAGTGTACAGCCGGCTCTTGATTATATTAAAGTGAAAAAGGAGTTCTAGTAATGAAGAAGATTGCAGCACTATTGTTGGTTATCGCACTGGTTTTGGCAGCTTGCGGTTCGCCAGCGCCGGCGCCCGCGACACCCGCAGCTCCGGCTGACCCGGCGGCCCCCGCTCCAGAGGGTGCAGACGGCGTAGAAAATGACCCGGTTGTCACGCTCACCTACGCCGAAGTCAACCCGCTTGACTCCCTTATGGGCCAAACCGCCCAGGAATTCAAGAGAGCGGTTGAAGAGCTTTCTGGTGGCTCGATCATCATCAACATTCAGGCCAGCGGCGTACTTGGCGCCGAAGGTGACGTGCTGGACAGTATGCTTGGCGGTGTTGGCATGATTGACCTTGCCCGCGTTTCCGCGTTTTCCCTTACCCCATATGGCGCGGCTCGCTCCTCCCTGCTCAGCGTACCCTTCACTTTTGAAGACCGCGACCACTTCTGGAGATACGCTTACAGCCCGCTTGCAGACGAGCTGCTCATGGAGCCCCACGACATCGGCCTTGGCATCCGCGGTTTGTTTTACGTTGAAGAGGGCTTCCGCCACTTTTTCACCAGAAGCGCAATAGCCGGCAAGGATGATTTGGCCGGTCTGCAACTTCGCGTTTCCACCGACCCAATCATGGTTGGAATGGTTGAAAGCCTGGGCGCAACCGCTACTGTAGTGCCCTTCGGCGAGCTGTACTCAGCTCTCCAGACCGGTGTTGTTGACGGCGCAGAGCAACCCATCGTAAACTACCTGGCCAACTCCTTCCACGAAGTTGCCCCCTACATGATCCTGAACGCGCACACTCTTGGAGCCGCCCAAGTTGTCATGTCGGACGACGCTTGGAACCGCCTGACTGAGCGCCAGCAAGCTGTCATTATGGAAGCCGGCAGGATTGCCAGCCAATTCAACAGGGGCCTGTCTGAGGACTTCGAAAACGAAGCTATTGACGCACTTATAGCTGACGGCGTTACCTTCGTTCCGGTCACCAATGTGCAGGAGTGGAGAGATGCGGCTGCCGGCGTAGAATCAATCGCCGAAGTCATCCGCGCCAATCAAGCCGATTACGACGCTATACTTGCCATGGCCTAACCTTTAAAAGTTATAGACCTTTTACTTAGACTGCAACGTAGGGGCGGTACGTTGTACCGTCCCTACGCTTTGCACAAGCGAATAATTACAAAGGAGGGGTTTGCATGGATGCCACTGCTGTCTTTAACAAAATAGACAAAGCAAAGCCGTTATTTGACGTGGTGTATTTCATCGTCCTGCAGGTAGCGAAGCTATTTTTGGTTTCCACAGTTCTTATCGCCTGCCTGATGGTAGCAGGCCGATACATCGGTTTTATTCCGTCATTCCCGTGGACCGAAGAGGTTATACTCACATTTATGGCATACATGACCTTGCTGGGTGCGGCTTTGGCTGTGCGGCGCAGCGCGCATATCCGCATGGTGGCCTTGGACCCTTTCCTCAACAAAACCGCAATTAAAGTTCTTGATCTTCTGGCCGACGTTGCCATTATATACTTCAGCATCTTGTTGCTTACCGAAGGTTGGACATATGCCATGACAATCGGCGGCAGAGGCTTCTTCACAAGTATGCCAACCGTCTCATTGTTCTGGCGGTTTTTGCCCATGCCCCTTGGCGGTCTCTTCATGATATTCTTCAGCATTGAAGTGACTTGTAACCACATAAAAGCTTTCTTTGTAAAGGATGGTGAATTGAAATGACGCCGGATCCTAACGTGGCTATACTTATCCTCATAGGCGGCCTCTTGTTTTTGGTAGTGCTACGCTTGCCGGTAGTTTTCGCCGTCGGCATTTCGACCACTGCGTGCTTGCTTTACCTCGGTTTTACTCCGGCCGCTGTAGTCCAGCAGACTATAAGGGGCATCTCATCTTTCAGCTTAATGGCTGTTCCGTTCTTTATTACAATGGGTGCACTACTGGCCGCCGGGGGAATAGGAGACAGACTTGTTGTCTTGGCCCACACCATGGTCGGCTGGATGCGTGGGGGCCTTGCGCAGGTTAACGTAATAAGCTCGATAATTTTCTCTGGAATTTCCGGCTCTGCCGGCGCTGACGTCGCCTCTATCGGCAGTGTGATAATTCCTCAAATGGTGAAGAACGGTTACAAAGACGATTTCAGCGGCGCTTTGTCCATGTCTACCGCTTTGATGGCGTTGGTCAAGCCGCCCGGCCACAACATGGTCATATACGCCTCCGCCGCTGGCGGGGTCTCGGTTGGCGCTCTGTTTCTTGCCGGCTATATACCTGTAGCTATTATGGCGGTATCTTTTATAATCACTGTGTATTTTTTATCAGTTAAGCGGGGTTACCCCAAAGGTGAAAGATTCAACATTATGGTCCTACTAAGGGAAATGTTCAAGTCTTTCTGGGCCATGGCGGTTATACTTATTGTTGTTATAGGGGTGGTTGCGGGCATATTTACCGCCACCGAATCCGCCGCTATTGCCGTAATCTACTGCCTGTTTGTCGGAATATACGTCTACAAGGGTTTGCAGTGGCGGAGGGTCTGGGGAGTACTCACCGAGGCCGTTAACATGCTGTCCGTTATAATGATACTAATCGGTATTTCCTCTGCGTTTGGCTTTGCCCTCACCTTCTTAAGGGTTCCTGCAATTGCTGCAGAGCTGGTTACCGCCTTTACTGATAATCCGATTGTTATTTTTCTGCTCATCAACGTACTCCTGATGCTTATAAGCAGTATTATGGACATGGCGCCTGTTATACTTATAACCACGCCTATCCTGCTGCCGCTGGCTATGGAAGCCGGTATGCATCCGGTCACGTTCGGAATAATGATTATACTCAACTGCGGTATCGGCCTGATCACCCCGCCTGTCGGCACAGTGTTGTTCATTTGTTCATCTGTCTCAAAAGTGCCCGCTGAAAGGCTGATTAAGGCAAACATACCCTTCTATCTCTGCCTACTAATACCGCTGATGCTCATTACCTATGTTCCCGCAATCACTCTGACACTTCCCCGCATATTTGGTTTAGTTTCGTAACATAACTCACCACAAGGAGGCTTGGACTTATGGACATAAGATACAGTGCAAACCATAGAGATGTTAAACGCTATACTACCCAGGAGCTCCGAGACGAATTTCTCGTCACCGGCCTGTATAAGCCGGACGAAGTAACCGCCGTTTATTCCCACGTGGACAGGATGATAATCCTGGGCATCATGCCGGTAAAGGAAGCTGTCTCCATTGACAAGGGCATAAACGTAATGAGCAGCTTCGGCACGGAATTCTTCCTCGAGCGGCGTGAGGTCGGCTTCTTTAACCTCGGCGGCCCTGGGGTTTGCACGGTGGACGGTACGGACTACGCCATGGGTTTGCGCGACTGCATCTACATCACCAAGGGCTCAAAAACGGTGATGTTTAAGAGTGCGAGCCCGGACAATCCCGCTAAGTTCTATGGCATTTCCGCACCCGCCCATAAGGTCTGCGAGACCCGCCTGTTAACTATTGAGCAAGCGGCGAAGAGCCCGGTAGGCAGTATCGAAACTAGTAATAAGCGTGTAATCAACCAGTTCATCCATCCCGCTGTACTCGAGACCTGCCAGCTGATGATGGGCATGACAATTATGGAGCCGGGCTGTATTTGGAATACAATGCCCGCCCACACTCACGGACGTCGTATGGAAATCTACACATACTTTGATATTCCCGAGGGTCAAGGGGTGTTTCATTTTATGGGTCAGCCCCAGGAAACGCGCCACCTTACTATTCAAAATTACGACGCTGTCATCTCACCCAGCTGGAGCATCCACTCGGGCTGCGGAACCGCCAGCTATTCCTTCATATGGGCAATGGGCGGGGAAAACCAGACCTTTACGGATATGGACACTATACCCATGCCCGAGCTTAGATAAGGGGGCATGCATGGATGAAGCCATTTATGGACAAAGACTTCCTGCTCAGGGGTGACACGGCAAAGGTGCTCTACCACGACTATGCTTCACAAATGCCTATCATAGACTACCACTGCCACATCAACCCCGCCGAGATCATGGAAAACCGCCGCTTTGACAACATCACCCAAGCTTGGCTGGGTGGCGACCACTACAAATGGCGACTAATGCGTGCGGTAGGGGTCGAGGAGCGCTACATAACCGGAGATGCCCCCGATCGCGAAAAGTTCCAGAAGTTTGCCGAAACGTTGCCGTTCTGCATAGGAAACCCAATACACCACTGGACACACCTCGAGCTACGTCGCTACTTTGGCTGCGACCTCGTTATTAACGGCGACACAGCGCAGCAAGTCTGGGAACTGACCGAAAAGAAGCTAAAAGATGACGCCCTATCCGTCCGGGGAATCATCGCCAGCTCTGGGGTGCAGGCTATAGGCACAACAGACGACCCGCTGGACGACCTGCGCTGGCACAAAGCCCTGCGGGACGACCCCAGCAACAAGGCCGTTGTGTCGCCAACTTTCCGGCCGGACAAGGCAATCAACATCGACAAGCCGGACTTTGCCGACTACATCGCAAAGCTTGGTGCGCTTACCGGCAAGGGCATAAAAACAGTGGACGATCTGAAGGCCGCGCTGCTACAACGCATCAACTTCTTCAACGAGATGGGCTGCCGTGCCTCGGACCACGGCTTGGATTACGTTATCTTCCGCCCGGCGGACGAGAGGACCGTTGCGTCTATCTTCCGGAAGGGACTTGAGGGGGCACCCATCACAGAGGCAGAAGCAGAATCCTTCAAAACCGCCCTCATGCTCTTCTTCGGTCGAGAATTCGCGCGCTTGGGCTGGATTATGCAGCTGCATTACGGGGCGTTGCGGGGCAACAATACGGCCATGCTGGGCCGCCTCGGGCCGGACACGGGCTACGATGCCATCAGTACGCGCGAGTGCAGCCAAGCTGTAGCGGGCTTCCTAAACGCACTGGAGGTGGACGGCAAGCTTCCCAAGACCATACTATACTCTCTTAGCCCGAACGACAGCGCCATGCTGACCACCGTTATGGGCTGCTTCCAAGGGGCCGGAGCAATGGGTAAGATTCAGCACGGTTCGGCCTGGTGGTTTAACGATACAAAAATAGGCATGGAGCAGCAGATGCTAAACCTCGCGAACACCGGCGTATTGGGCACGTTTATCGGAATGCTCACCGACTCAAGGTCATTCCTCTCCTACACCCGCCACGAGTACTTCAGGCGGATTCTCTGCAACCTGTTGGGAGATATGGTCGAGCGGGGCGAGCACCCGGCGGATATGAAAGTTCTCGGCGAAATGGCGAAGAATATCTCATACCGCAATGTGGCGCGATATTTTGGCTATGAGGTCTTAGCGTAATAATGGGGGAGGGCACGTATATGAACGTCAAGTACAGCGACGCCTTTGTGCAAACATCAAGCGAGAACATGACCAGGCGGATACTGGCGCACGGCGAAAACATGATGCTGGTGCACGTGACTTTCCACAAGAAGAGCGACGACCCGGGTTTGCACAGCCACCCCCACGAGCAAATCATCTACGTGGAAAAGGGCAGGCTTGAATTTATCCAAGAGGGTAAGGAGAGCAGCATAATCGGGGAAGGGGACTCGGTTTATGTCGAGCCGAGCGTAGTGCACGGCGTAAAAACGCTCGAGGACAACTGCATACTCCTGGACATCTTCACGCCACAGAGAGAGGACTTTTTGAAGTTATAGTTGACGAGCTTCAAAATTGCCCTAAGGGTTGGGAGGGTTTTGAGGTCAAGGAAGGTCTAACGTTGTAGGGGATGCACTGGGCATCCCGGCGCTTCCCGTGAACCTGTCGTTGTAGGTGCGATTTTCAACCGCCCGGGGTTTACCTCATGCTTGTCCGCTGTAGCAGTACGGTACGCGCCCCTGCGCGTACCGATGTTTCCCCACAAACCCGTGGTACTCCTGGGCGTCCTACCTTTCCCCACGAGCCCATCGTTGTAGGGGCTGGATTCTCCCGCCCATGGTTTACATCGGCCCCCATGCTTTACCCCAACCTGGCGCTGTAGGGTCGGGGTTCCATCCCTGACCGCCAGGGTCAAGTTTCAAGGTCAAGGGCCTAATATTAACTCAGCCTGCGGGCTGGGAATGCTGGGGAAGCTCGCTGGTGGCCATCGGCTAAAATTCAACCTACGGTGCGGATATTTAACATAAAAGCTCAAGCAGCTCCCCAGGCGTCATGCCGTGTATGTACTGCCCTATATCTAGGTTTTTAATGGCGCACTCTATATAGCCTCGCTCGTGGCGTACCCCGCGCAGGACTTCTTCAAGGCCGTGCTTGTCCAATATACCAAAGAAGTCGCCGTAAAAGCTCGCATCCTCGATAACTCCGGCGCTCACGTTTAACCTCACGTCCACCGAGCCGAATGGGTAACGGCCGCTGTTTTCCCAGTTGTACGGGGGCGATTTACCGAAGTTCCAGTCCCAGCGGGAATACTTCTCGTCCGCCAGTAGGCGGGTGGCGCTTATATCATCATTTGTGAGTTCATACTCGCGTATACCCTCCACACTCGTGTGGAAGTAGCCCGCAAGCCCATCAAAAAACTGCTCGGGAGACATAGAGTTCTTGAGGTGTGCGCTTACGTTAGTCACCCTACTACGCACCGATTTAATTCCCTTGCTCTCAATTTTTCCGGCTCTCGGTTTAAGCGAGCGGGCAAGATCGGTAAAGTCTGCGTCAAAAAGTATACACCCATGGTGCATGATGCGTCCTTTTTTTTGTGCCTGCGCGTTGCCGCAAAACTTTTGGCCGTTTATAACAAGGTCGTTGCGGCCGCTGAACTGTGCGTTTACGCCCAAGGTTTTAAGGTACTCGCAGACCGGGGCTGTAAACGCCTCGTACCCTCCAAAACTGCCCCCGGTGCTCGCGTGGATTATGGTAAAGTTTATATTGCCCAAGTCATGGAAGACAGCGCCGCCGCCTGACTGCCTGCGAACAACCGCAATACCGCGCTCGCGGACATAGTCTGCATCAATTTCTTCTATCGCGTTTTGGTTGTTGCCTATAATAACAGCTTTAGAGTTGCGCCAGAGCATAATAAGATCAAGTGTGGTCGCGCTCAGCAGATACTCCTCCAGCGCCAGGTTAAATGCCGGCTCGTGGAATGGGTTTAGAATTAGATTCATTTGACTCACCTCCGAGAAACAATCAAGCCCGCGACAAAAGGTCGTGGGCTTGGGGATTAATGCGTGTTTTTATTCGCTCAGCTTGCCGCAGTCGGCGCTATGCGCCGGAAAGCCCGTGTATACGCCATTTGCGGCGTTGCCGCCACACACTCTCCGAGTGTGTAAACTTGAAAAAGAAAGTGTTTTTTCAAGTTTAATAGCTATATAAGCGTCTAGTATTTGCTTTGCTGCCGGTGGTGCTACCGCGCCATTTCTCGAATAACCGAGTCGGTAAAGGCATCGGTGCCCAGGCTGCCGCCTAGGTCGCGGGTAACTTCACCCCGCTGGATGAGCGCCACAATAGCGGATTCAACTTTGTCGGCCGCGGCGGCTTCGCCCAGATGCCGCAGCATCATCGCGCCGGATAAAATCACCGCGGTGGGGTTAGCGATGCCTTTGCCGGCTATGTCCGGCGCGCCGCCATGGATCGCCTCGAAAACCGAGCAGCCCACGCCGATATTCGCCCCAGGTGCGATTCCGAGCCCGCCTACCAGCCCGGCACAAAGGTCGGAGACAATATCGCCGTAGAGATTGGGCAACACGAGCACATCGTAGTTTTCGGGCGTCTGCACCAACTTCATGCACATGGCGTCCACAATTACGTCCTCGAATTGGATGGCCGGGTACTCCTTCGCGACCTCGCCCACCACCTTCAGAAATAGACCATCGGTGCACTTCATAATATTGGCTTTATGAACCGCTGTCACTTTTTTGCGCCCGTTCTTGACCGCGTAGTCAAAGGCAAACCGCGCAATTCTTTCGCAGCCCTTACGGGTGATAATCTTGATGCTCTCGGCGGCGTCTTCGCCTACCATGTGCTCAATGCCGGCGTAGAGATCTTCGGTGTTTTCGCGCACAACTACAATGTCCACGTTCTCGTAGCGAGACATAATATTGGGGATAGTCTTAGCCGGGCGTAGGTTGGCGTAAAGATCAAACTTTTGCCGCAGCAAGACATTCACGCTACGAAAACCGCCGCCCTTGGGTGTGTTAACCGGCCCCTTGAGCGCGAGCTTGGTGCGCTCAATAGAGTGCATGGTTTCCTCAGGCATAGGGCTGCCGTGGATTGCTATCTGAGCCTCACCGGCCTGCTGGATGTCCCAATCAAACTTGACGCCGGTTGCCTCTAGTACCCTGCGGGCGGCGCCGGTGACTTCCGGGCCTATGCCATCGCCGGGAATTAATGTTACGTTATACATAGGTGTAGCCTCCTTGTAAGGGATGCGCCTCCGCGCGTCCCTTCGCTTTATTGCGATGTCCGTTTGTCTGGCTGAGCTGCGTGAGCGCGCAAACCCTGCAACACAGCGTGCGGAGTCCCGACCTGCCTTGCATCAGATAGCCTACCCGTTCGCCTTAATTTCAGCCAACAGCCCACCCGCCAGCAGCATCCCAGCATGGCGTGGTGAGAGCGCCGCATTTGTTGCAAACGACACACCCTTGGTGAGATTACGTATGGTTATCGCTTTGCCGTCAACAGCGCCGCGGGTTTGCTGTGGCGCGTCCTCAATCAGCAGCTCGTCCTCCGGGTCGATTTTGTCGTAGTCAGCGGGGCTTACAAAGGTCAACGGCAGAATGCCATTGTTAATCAAATTGGCCTGGTGAATGCGAGCGAAGGACTTGACCAGCACTGCGCGCACACCCAGGTAAAGCGGCACAAGCGCCGCATGCTCCCGGCTGGAGCCCTGCCCGTAGTTTTCGCCGCCAACGATTATACCGCCACCCGCCGCCTTTGCCCTTGCCGGGAACTCCGGGTCGCAGGGGCTCAGGCAATATTCCGCCTGGTATGGAATATTCGAGCGGTAGGGCAGCAGCTTGGCCCCGGCGGGTGCTATGTGGTCGGTGGTGATGTTGTCTTCCAATTTTATAAGCACCTTCCCGGAAACAGTACCCGGCATCACCTTCCCAATCGGGAAGGGCTTGATGTTCGGCCCGCGCACAACTTCGACCTCACTGCCCTCCGGCGCCGGCGGTATAACCATGTTATCGTTTAGAGGGAAGCTTTCCGGCTCTTGCATTGCCGGTAGTTCACCCAGCGTGCGCGGATCGGTCATCACGCCGGTTATGGCTGAGGCTGCCGCGACCTCCGGGCTGACCAGGTAGACCTGTGCCGAGGCCGTTCCGCTGCGTCCGGGGAAGTTTCGGTTAAAGGTACGCAAGCTGACAGCGTCGGTAGCAGGCGACTGCCCCATGCCTATACATGGCCCGCAAGCCGCCTCCAAAATTCGCGCGCCGGATGCCATGATTTTGGCCAGTGCGCCGTTTTGCGCCAGCATATCCAGCACCTGTCGAGAACCGGGGGCGACCACCAAACTGACGTGCTCTGCCACAGTTTTGCCATCTAGGATAGCGGCGGTTTTCATCATATCTGTAAAGGACGAGTTTGTACAGCTGCCAATGGCAACTTGGTCCACCTTGAGGCCGGGTATCTCGCGGACAGGCGCAACGTTATCCGGGCTGTGGGGCCTTGCGGCCAATGGCTCGAGCTCGCTAAGATTTATGGTGATGGTCTCTTCGTAATCGCCGTCATTTCCGCTGAGCAGCTCCTGCCAATCGCCCTCGCGGCCCTGAGCCTTTAGAAACTGGCGGGTCGTCTCATCGCTGGGGAAAATGGAGGTGGTTGCGCCCAGTTCCGCGCCCATATTGGTGATAGTCGCGCGTTCAGGCACACTGAGAGTGGCTACCCCCGGCCCCGCGTACTCAATAACTTTTCCCACCCCGCCTTTAACAGTCAGGCGGCGCAAAACTTCGAGAATCACGTCTTTAGCCGAGACCATAGAAGGCAGCTTGCCTTCCAGCCAGACGCGGCAGACCCCCGGCATCAACAGGTAGTAGGCCCCACCGCCCATGGCAACGGCCACGTCCAGTCCGCCCGCGCCTATAGCGCACATACCGATTCCGCCGCAGGTGGGGGTATGGCTGTCCGAGCCCAGCAGGGTCAGCCCCGGCTTACCAAAGCGCTCCAGGTGTACTTGGTGACAAATACCGTTGCCCGGCCGGGAAAAATATACGCCATGTTTCTTTGTTACCGTCTGGATGTACTTGTGGTCGTCGGCGTTTTCAAAGCCGGTTTGCAGGGTGTTGTGGTCGATATACGCCACCGACAGCTTGGTCTTAACCCGGGGTATGCCCATCGCCTCAAACTGCAAATAAGCCATGGTTCCGGTGGAATCTTGTGTTAAGGTTTGGTCAATGCGGATAGCAATTTCACTGCCGGGGGTCATCTCTCCGGAAATCAAATGCTCCGCGATAATCTGTTTAAATATGCTCATGGATAAGGTTCCTCCTTGGTGGTTGTTGGGCGCCGCGCCCCACTTGGTCAGGGGCTGTCGGCCTGTGTAGGGGCGCATCGCGCGCCCTCTTATCACCACAGCGGCCCCGTAGTTGCGCGCATCCCCCGAACGACCGGGCGCTCGTCCCTATATGGTGTGCCATGCACCTTTGTTATTTGCTAGTGTAGCTCGCTATGCCCAGCTCGTCAGCCGCCGCGTGCATTTCAATAGAGCTTATGGTGGTTACCCGACCTGCGGCGTACTGGGCGTCAATCCAGCCCTTAAGTTTTTCGACACGGGGATCGCCTTTTCCTATAGTTTCGTTTGTAAAGATGTTTTTGCCCAGCCACATAGCAACGCCTGCGCTGCCGGAAGTAGAGGTAATCGCCACGCCGGGAGGGCTTTTCAGCATCCGGGTAGTGTCAAAAATATTATAGATTTCCTCATCCTTGAGTATACCATCGGCGTGGATACCGGCTTGGGTCATATTGAAGTCGCGCCCGACAAACGGGGTCTGCGGCGGGATAGTGTGCCCGAGTTCCCGCTCGTAGTAGTCGGCTATGTCGCGGATAACTGTCGTGTCCATGCCGTCGAGAGTTCCGCGCAGCTGGGCGTACTCTATTACCATGGCCTCCAGCGGGGTGTTGCCGGTGCGCTCGCCGATTCCAAGCAGTGAGCAGTTGACACCGGATGCACCGTACAGCCAAGCCATAGCGGAGTTTACGACAGCTTTGTAGAAATCGTTGTGGCCGTGCCACTCAAGCTGCTCAGACTCATAGCCCGCGTAGTTGCGCAACCCGTATATGATGCCGGGAATACTGCGCGGTAGCGAGGCGCCCGAGTAGGGGATACCATAACCCAACGTGTCGCAGGCGCGGATTTTAACAGTAAAGCCTGTCCCTCTGGTAAGGTTGTTGAGCGCGTGGGCAAATGGCACAACAAAGCCGTAGAAGTCGGCGCGGGTTATGTCCTCAAAGTGGCAGCGCGGTCGAATGCCCACGTCCAGCGCCTGAGCCACAATGGAGAGGTACTGGTCAATTGCCTGTCCGCGGCTCATCTTCAGTTTATTGAATATATGGTAGTCCGAGCAGCTCACAAGGATGCCGCACTCTTTGAGTCCCAGATCCTTCGCGAGCTCAAAGTCTTTTTTGGTCGCCCTAATCCACCCGGTAATCTCGGGGAACGACAGGCCGAGCTCCTGGCATTTGCGCAGCGCTGTCTTGTCGCTCTCGCTGTACAAGAAAAACTCCGACTGGCGGATAACGCCCCTGGGGCCGCCAAGCTTGCTCAGCATCTTAAAGAGTGTGACGATTTGGTCGGGTGTGTATGGAGCGCGGCTCTGCTGGCCGTCACGGAAAGTTGTGTCGGTAATCCAAATCTCGTTTGCTGGGTCGATTGGATTAATGCGCTGGTTAAAGGTGCATTTGGGAATCTCCTTGTATGGGAAGATGTCGCGGTACAAGTTTGGGTCTTCGCGCTCCTGCAAATCGTAGCGGTACTGCGATTCCATCAAGAGCTTTCTCTTTTGGTCAAAATAAATCATGTTTTACCCTCCCTAGTGTATTGAGACGGATATATAGTTGACGGGGTGATTTTCAAGTCCGTTAACTATATCCACCATGCCCTTCTGCTCGCGCCTCTCTGTGGGTATTATAGTATGTATCGTGAAGATAATCAACAGTATTTCAAATACTATGCAATAACGACACGAAGATTGCAGTATATTGGATGCGAATCAGAGTGATACATATGCAAGATAATTGCGGTGCGGTATTGTATATTGCCTTCCATAATTGTATAATGATGGAAACCCCGAATTGCAAGCTGGGCGTTAACTTCATTTGGCTATGCCGTCAGTTAAAGCGGTTAGTGGGCAATTTTCGTTATTGAATGCAGGTTCCAAGACAACGCGATAGGAGGACTTAATATGTACTGCCCTGAATGCTCCAACAAAATTGACGGTGACGAGCTCAACTGCCCATACTGTGGCTGCGAATTCGACGAGCCGGAAGTGCAGCCCGAGCGCCCGCGTATAAAGGTAAAGACAATCGTCATTATATGTGTGGCTGTGGTGCTTGTAGCCGCCTTAGTTTTCCTGGTACTTAGCATACTTGATTTCGCGGAGAACCCGCGTCCGCCGCAGCCGACGCCGGAAACGTCTCAGGATGATCCGGTCGCACCCGACGGACCGCCGGAATATCCGGTTGGACCGGGAGCAGGCGCACAGGCGGAACAAGCGGCCCGCGTGAACGCCGGCGGCGGATTGCGAATGAGAGAAGGCCCCGGCGTAGACTACGACATAGTTGTGCTAATACCTAACTACGAACACATCACTATCCTTGAAGAAGAGGGCGGCTGGGCCCTGGTGGAGTATAGCAACGCCTCCGGCTGGGTCAGCGCTGAGTTTCTTATCCGGGAGGGAGACCCCAGATTCTTGGAGGAGCCGGTAGAACACGAAGTCACATCAGGAACCCGCAGCATGAACCCAAGCTCAGCGCGGATAAACGCCGAGGGCGGCCTGCGCATGAGAATGGGTCCCGGAACGAGTTACCACGTGGTTATGGTAATCCCTGATGAGCAAGCCGTATTCGCGCACGATGAGAGCGATGGCTGGGTCTACGTTGAGCACCTCGGTCACTGGGGCTGGGTCAGCGCCGACTTCCTTATCGATGAGTAATAGAATATATTGATTTTTGCTTGTGAAAAGACAGCCCAATCTCTTTTAGAGGTTGGGCTGTCTAAATGATAACACACATGTGAAAAAATAGACAAAGATTGGAGTGCTTACGGCCTTGAAATTTGTCGCTATTTACTATATAATAGTGAGGTTAAGACGACGATACACGCCCCGGGAGGAGACGGTTGTATATTGAAAAAAATAAAAGGGTTACACATACCACACTGTAAAAATACGGCGCAGCTTGTGCCGGAGACAATGCCGATACCCCCAGAGGTTCGATTGTCCATGTCTATGCATGGTGGCGCACCTGCAAAGCCTGTTGTTGCTGTGGGGGATCAGGTAAAAGTTGGGCAGCTTATCGCAGAGGCGGACGGCAAGGTTTCTTCGCCGGTTCACGCCAGCGTTTCGGGCAAAGTAAAGAGCATAGACGAGTTCGACCCCATAACGGGCGAAAAAGGAGAAAAGTCAGCTTCTATCGTTATAACCGCCGACGGCGAGCAAACGATTTTCGAGGGCTTATCGCCGCCGGTTGTCACAAACACCTCTGAATTTTTGGCCGCCGTGCGGGACAGCGGCGTGGTGGGACTTGGCGGTGCGGGCTACCCGACAGCGCCGAAGCTCACCCTCAGGGAAGGGACTAACCTGGATTACATACTGATCAACGGCGCGGAATGCGAGCCGTACATCACTTCAGACACAAGGACTATGGTTGACGACGCCGAATATGTCTTCGAGGGCAGTATGCTTTTGAAGAAATACCTGGGCCCAAAAAAAGTTATCATCTGCATTGAGGACAACAAGCCGGAAGCGATTGAGAAGCTAAAAGCGCTCACGGTAGATTCAGACGGGCTTGAGGTTTGTCCGTTGCCTTCCAGATACCCCCAGGGCGAGCGGAAGGTGCTTGTGTACAATGTTACAAATCGGATTGTTCCGGAAGGTGGGCGGCTAACAGACGTTGGGTGCATCGTTGTAAACTGCACGACCGTTGCGGTGTTTGCAAGATACATAAAGACGGGCATGCCCCTTACACACAGGAGCATAACTGTTGACGGCTCGGCTGTAAAGTCTCCCAAGAACGTTATCGCTCCAATCGGAACGCCGATAAGGGCGCTGTTCGAGTTCTGCGGCGGCATTAGCGAAGACGCAAAGAAGATTATCATGGGCGGCCCGATGATGGGTTCTGCCGTTCCAAGTTTGGATATGCCTACGGTTAAGGTGACGGGCTCTGTCATGGCGTTCACAGCTAAAGACGCCAAAGCTTTTGAACCGACACCGTGTATAAAGTGTGGGCGCTGCATTCAGAATTGCCCTATCAACCTAATGCCCTCCCACATTGAAGACGCATATGAGCTCAAAAACGTGGATTTGCTGAACAAGTACAAGGTCAACATGTGCGTTGAGTGCGGTTGCTGCGCGTATGTCTGCCCTGCAAGACGACCACTGTCCCACGTGATGGTACTCTCCAAAAACATGCAGTGGGAGGCCAGGCAAAAATGACAGATAAATTAACAGTTTCGTTCTTTCCACACATTCGACACAAAACGACAACAAGCAACATAATGCTCGATGTCGTGATTGCTCTCATCCCCACGTTTATAGCCTCGATACTAATTTTTGGGCCACGCGCTGCGCTGGTAACGGCTGTCTGTGTTTTTTCCTGCGTCGGGTTCGAGGGCATATGCCAGAAGATTCTGAAAAGGCCTGTAACAGTAGGTGACTTTTCCGCTGTTATAACAGGACTGCTCATCGCGTTTAATCTGCCGGTGACCATTCCGCTTTGGCAGGCTATGTTTGGTTGTTCTGTGGCGATCATCCTGGTCAAGCAACTCTATGGCGGCCTTGGCAAAAATTTCGCAAACCCTGCGGTGGTGGCAAGGGTTGTTATGTTCCTTGCGTTTTCGGCCACTATGACCGCCTGGAACCTTCCCGAATATACCCCCAGCTGGGTGCTGCTCTCTGACACCATGGCGGCCCCAACGCCCACTATGGCCGGTCCAACACCACTTGCACTCCTAGCTAGAGGCGAGGTGGAATACCTGCCCAGCATGTGGCATATGTTTGCCGGCATCCGCGGCGGCTCCTTAGGCGAGACCAGCGCGCTTGCGTTGCTCTTAGGCGGCGTCTACTTGCTTGTTCGCCGTGTTATTACATGGCATATACCTGTAACGTTTATCGCGACCGTTGCTGTTCTGTCTTTCCTTTTCGGTAGCCTGTCGCTTGATTTTATGCTCTTCCATATGTTTGCCGGCGGCTTGTTCCTGGGCGCTATCTTCATGGCGACAGATTATGTCACATCGCCCCAGACAAGCAAAGGGCGAATTATCTTTGGCATAGGCTGCGGCTTTTTGACTGTTATCATCCGGCTGTTCGGCAGCTACCCCGAGGGCGCGTCCTTCGCTATTTTGTTTATGAACGTGCTTGTCCCCTTCATCAACAAGGTGACTATGACCAAGCCGCTGGGGGGGAAGGGAATATGAAAAAAGAATTTGTGCTGCCGATACTTGCACTGTCTCTAATCTGCCTTGTTATGGCGGGTGCGCTGGCGATGGTAAACAGCATCACTTACCCAATAATTGCGGAGGGTGCCGCCCAGCGGGCCGAGGCGGCGAGAAGGGAAGTAATACCTCACGCGGAAGGGTTTATACCGGTAGACATCGAGTCACTGTCCACGTCGGTTCTCGCGGCGTATGCGACAACAAATGACGCCGGGTATGTCTTTATTGTATCGGTTAGGGGCTACGGCGGCGAGATGCGAATCATCGTCGGTGTGGACGAGGACGGCGCAATAATCCGGTCAGTGGTGCTCGCCCACTCGGAGACCGTAGGCCTGGGAACCGGGATTTTCGATGTGGCCTCGGATAGGGAAAACCAAGGCGGCAGTCTCCTTGATGTTGATGCTATATCTGGGTCTACGATTACACTTCACGCTTACCAAGAAGCGCTTGGCGGCGCGCTTGAAGCATTTGAAACCATAAGGGGGGCCTAAGGTGAACAAGATGAGCAAACTTTCGATCTTCACGAAGGGCATCGTAAAAGAGAACCCCGTGCTGGTACTGATTCTCGGCATCTGTCCGGTGCTTGCGGTGTCAACCCAGGCCACAAACGCCGTGGGGCTGGGCCTTGCGACTACATTTGTTTTGCTAGGTGCGAACATAGTAATATCTTTATTGCGCAATGTGATTCCTACAAAAGTGCGTATTCCGTGCTATATTGTTCTGATCTCCGGATTAGTTGCTCTTGTGCAAATGATTGTAGAGGCGTACGCCTTTGAGTTGCACCTGGCGCTGGGTATATTTCTGCCGTTAATTGCGTGTAACTGCGTTATATTCGCCCGCGCTGAAATATTCGCTAACAAGAACACAGTCGGTAACTCGATTATAGATGCCCTTGGGATAGGTCTCGGCTTTACGCTGGCCATACTTGCGATAGCGTCGATACGCGAGGCCTTCGGTGCAGGTACACTGTTTGGCTTTGACTTGCCGGGCCTGAGCTACGTCAACATTCCTATTCTGACTTTGGCTCCCGGTGGGTTTATAGTATTCGGCTGCCTGATTGCCCTGGTCAACAAAATCTCAAAGGGCACGGCAATCAAGAAAAAAGAGTTCGGCTGCGACAACTGCCCCTCGGCCCTTGTCTGCGGGAAAGGGGGCGCTAAGTAGTGGATTTTCAAGCCTTGGTCGTAATTATGATGAGCGCGGTGCTGGTCAACAACTACGTCTTGCGACAATTTCTGGGTATCTGCCCGTTCTTAGGCGTCTCTAAAGAGCTGAAGAACTCGGTCGGCATGAGCCTTGCGATTATCTTCGTTATGATGCTGGCATCCGCCGTCACCTGGCCGATTCAGAGGTTTCTGCTCGACCCGCACGGCATGGGTTTTATGCAGATTGTCGTGTTTATTCTGATAATAGCCGTACTGGTGCAGTTTATCGAAATCGTATTGAAAAGGTATGTGCCGGCGCTATACAAAGCTTTGGGCGTATTTCTCCCGTTGATGACGACGAACTGCGCGATTCTGGCGGTTGTAATTGTAAACATAAACGAAGGGTTCACCTTTATAGAGGCCTTGACAAACGCTTTTGGCGCGGGGCTCGGGTTCCTGCTGGCTATGGTCATGTTCTCGGGGATTCGCGCGTACACAGAAAACGCCGACCCGCCCGAGTCCTTCAAAGGGTTGCCGATGGCGCTTATTTCGGCGGCGATTCTCTCGATGTCGTTTTTCGGCTTTACCGGTGTGGCGGAAAATTTATTCTCGTAATGTGAGGGGGGAGCAGAAATGAACAGTATGGTAGTTGCTGTCTCTTCTGTAACAATAATCGCGACGGCTTGCGCGGCCTTGCTATGTATAGCTTCGAAGGTCATGTATGTTCATGTCGATGAGCGTCTGGAGAAAATCCAGGAAGCGCTGCCGGGGTCTAATTGCGGTGCGTGCGGGTACGCCGGCTGCTCGGGTTACGCCGAAGCTCTTATTTCGGGGGAAGGCGTGAAGTCAAATCTTTGCCCGCCGGGCGGGGAAGACGCCATAAATCGCATAAGCGAAATCCTCGGCATTGAACCCGAGGAGGCTATCTTCATAATCGCTGTTGTCCGCTGCGGGGGCAACCAGACGGCACGGCAGAGCAAGATGAGCTACGAAGGCATACAGACTTGCTATGCGGCAAAGCAGGTGTTTGGCGGCGAGAGCGCATGTGCCTATGGCTGCATGGGCTTCGGTGACTGCGTTGCCGTCTGCCCAGACGACGCTATCTGCATGGATGACGGCCTTGCCCGTGTGAACAGAAAACTCTGCAGAGGCTGTGGGATGTGCATAAAGGTTTGCCCGAATAAAATTATCGCAATGGAAGATGGTAGACGGAAGACATTTATCGCCTGCAGCAACCTGGAAAAGGCCGCGCAGGCGCGCAAAAAGTGCACAAACTGCTGCTTCGGTTGCGGCAAGTGTATGCGTGAATGCCCAGAAAAGGCGATTACAGTCGAGAACAACTTAGCCAAGATAGACTACGAAAAATGTACTGACTGCGGTCACTGTGCCGAAACTTGTCCCACCAAATGTGTGCATGAGTTCAACCGAGAGCCGGTCAGTTAGAGGCTGTATTCATAAGCTAAGCGTGTCGTAAATTGCAGCAAGGCTTGTATATTCAACTAACATTTGCGAATATAAATTGCAAATTATGTTCCATGTGAAACGGTAAACTTACAAAACATTCAAAAAAAAACGCCACCCAAACGGAAACAACCGTGCTAGGGTGGCGTTTTAAGCGACTAGGACAGGTCTTTTAGTTCGCGGGAAAGGGCCTGGTACCCGGGGGTGGCGAACCAGTTGCCCTCTAGGTCAATCCAGAGGGCCTCAGCGCCGGCGGCTGCGACTAGTTCAGCTCCCTCTGCCTGGGGCAGAATGAACAGGGCTGTGGAGAGCACATCTGCCAGCCAAGACGATGGGTGAATGACCGCCACCTGCTTGTACAGATTTGCAGGCATGAGGGTGCTGGGGTCGATTATATGCCCAAAGGTTTGCTCGTCAACAACATAAAATCGCTGATGGACGCCGCTAATGGATACAGTGGCGTCTGTTAAATATATGGTGTCAACAGCGGGGGATGCGCCGTCAAGGTCCGCCTCAGGGTTCTGGATGGCGACGTTCCAATGATCCCGCCCGTGAGGGGAGCCCACTGCCACCACGTGGCCGCCAACGTTCAGCAGCGCGGACTCCAGGCCGGCTTGCGTGGCTGCGTCCATAGCCAGCCCCGCCGCGTATCCTTTGGCCACTGAGCCCACATCAAGGGACATGTCTTGGTGGCGCAAGAACACAGTCATCTTCTCAGCGTCGATGACGACGTCTGCCATAGATATATGAGCCGCGGCCTCTTCGAGCGCCGACAGGGAGGGCAGCTGCGCGACGTTGGGCTCTGCCAACGCCTGCGCGCGGTAGTCATGCCAAATGCGAAGCACCGGCCCGAGAGCCGCGTTGGTCTGGCCCCCAGTAAGGTCATAGGCTTCCCTGGCAACTGTAAGCATATCAACAATTTCCTGCGACACGCCCACCGGAAAAATACCGGCCTGGGCGTTTATTGTGTGCAAATTGTTAAGGTCCCCGTAGCCGCCGAAAATATCGTATAGTTGATGCAGATATTCCAAACGCTCGAAAACAAGGGCTGAGTATCGGTCAAAGGCAGCCGGACTTTGGGCATAGCCTATGAACACAGTAACCGTGTCAAATGGCCCTATAATCTGAGCCTGAAAGCGGTGGTAGCTCGGCGAGCAGGCCGTAAGGCTTATCAGCAACGCCGCAAGAACTGCCAGAAGGCGAAGCCGCATTTTATTCCCTCCTTATTCTTGTGAGCGCCGGCATTAAGGTTTTTAGCAGCGTGCCGGTTAGCAGCCCGGTGACAATTCCGGATATGATTAGCGTGGGCAAAAAATATACCATAGCCGGTGTGGACAGAATTACCATTACGGCGGCAAACTGCCCTATATTGTGGGAGATTGCCCCGGCCACGCTTAAAGACGCGTAAGACATTTTCCCACCGGCCCCTTTACCGTCAAACAGTTTTAATAGCAGAACGATAACAGCTATGGAGAGCATACCACCGCATAGGCTTAGCAGGCCAGCTGTCGGCCCGCGCGTGAGCAAGACGAACAGAGATTTGGCGGCATTTAAACCAACGGCTTGCCTGTATCCCACGCAGAGCAGACAATACATAACTGCTATATTAGAAAGCCCCGGCCTTGCGTGTGGGGGCAAAAAAGGCAATGTCAGCAGCAAAGACTCCATGGCGGAGAGGACAAAAACTATGGCCAGCACAATACCTAAGAAGGTAATCTGTCTTATTTTCACGGTTCACGTATAATGGAGTTATCTTTTTTCAAGGGGTATCTCCATTACTTTTCCTTTCGTAGATTTTGTTATATTGGCGGGAGTAGCTACCCGGCAGATATAATAGATGTGGCGCTGCGGATTTGTATCATGTTTATACGGCTTTGAC
>Ga0131853_10000280_pt1 | contig 92154 bp, 72 predicted proteins | sample TergutLab28metaG_FD_92764 | JGI IMG/M metagenome (GOLD analysis project Ga0131853, IMG submission 92764) | Labiotermes labralis P1 segment gut microbial communities from Petit-Saut dam, French Guiana - Lab288 P1 (version 2) (version 2) | ecosystem: Host-associated > Arthropoda: Insects >...
ATATCGCTTGGATAATTGTGGTTGAATTTTCGCATCTTGTATACCTGCCTTTTTTACGACAGTATATCATGGATTGACGTTATATTTGATACAATGGAATAATTTATGTCAAACAGGCTCTTAAATCAAAGGTCAATGTATGTGTCGGCCTTTGCCCCCACTGCGCGGTAAGAACCGCGTTTTGCCCAAATATAGTAGTACTTGTAGCTAAATCGCCCGGAGGGACGGAATTTAGCCAGCCCTCGAAGATAAAGCCGGGATTTACAGGGTCGTTGGGCCAAGTTATGCCATCGGTATTGTCGAAACTAAACCCTTCACGTACAACACGTGGCGAGAAGTCTGCCGGGTTGTTTGGGTTAGGCGGGTCGCCCACCGGTAAAGTAGTGCCGTTTCCGGCAAAAGCTACTTCTACGCCCCAAATAGCATAAACATTCATATCTTGATCTACCGGAGTATCACCCGTAAACCAAGCTCCGCTTCCATCCGGTTGTATATTCCATGCAAACAGCATAAAACCAGTCCGCTGCACAAGCTCTGACGGGGGCATATTTGCGCCAATGGTTTCGCCAGCCATTACTGTGCGGGTGCTGTGCACTGGCGGTATTGTTGCACCTGCCGCATTTGGTACAAATGTAACGGTAACAGATCCTAGCGGCACAATTCCCAGATATGACTGTTCAATTTCATCGGCGTTGTATGAATATTCCTTGTCTTTCTCATTTTCTGCGTTGTAGACATCCCCCGATGTTTCATCAGCATATCCAGTAGATATGTAGTTTCCGATGAATGGAATTTCATCAGCAACCATCACAGTGGATAGTAATAGTGTAGCGACAAGAAAAAGTGCTACATGGCGCTTAAGATACCTTAACGCCTTTACAAGTTTAACATGATGCCTGTTGTTCATTGACAACAATCCTCCTCAAATTGTACGTAGTATTGTGTGTATACACAGGCTTGTTTAAAAATTAGCCTATAACACTGTAAAAGTTGACTGCGATTATCAATATTATATATAAATCCTAAATATATGCAAGTGATATTTTACTATACTGCATAATATTACAAATAATATTTTGCCTTTCCAAAAAAACTTTACTAAACACAAAATTTTAATTACTCTATAAAAACACATAAAAAACTAAGAAAATAACTTACCGACAGAGAAATAAAAAAAATGATAAAAATTTTCCCATTTTTTATCATTTTACCATTGACTTCCATTTAATTTCTGTTATAATGACGACATGGAAGCAAATTACATTTTCAGGAGGAATGCCCAATGGGTGCAGAAAAAATTACGATTCTAATGGCAGACGACAACAGAGAATTTTGCGATGCTATTACTGGTTTCATCGAAAAGCAGGCAGACATGGAAGTTGTGCATGTAGCACATGACGGTATGGAAGCTTACAACAAAATTCAAGCACTAAAGCCAGACATTGCGATTATTGATGGCGTGATGCCCAAGTTGGACGGGCTTGGTGTTTTGGAAAAATTAAACTTAATCAATGCTGCAGATTATGCACCCATTTGTATTATTTTGTCTGCCATAACACAAGACAAAATAACTCAAAAGGCTATGGAACTTGGGGCTGAGTACTACATAGCCAAGCCCTTCGATTTAGATTCATTGGTTATGCGTATCCGCCAACTAAAAGAACTGATTAAAAACCCAATACAAAAAGGTACAAGCTTCCGCAGCCAAAGAGGGCGCGAACTTAGCCTTGAAACAAAAATTACCGGCATTCTACACGAAATAGGCGTTCCCGCACACATTCGCGGGTATCACTACATGCGCGAAGCAATTATGATGGCCGTAGAAGATTTAGATATTTTAAATTACATCACTAAGGAGTTGTATCCTACAATTGCTAAAAAATGCAACACCACGCCAAGCCGTGTAGAGCGTGCAATCCGCCATGCTATAGAAGTAGCTTGGTCCCGTGGGAAAGTAGAAATTATCGACAGCATGTTTGGCTACACAATTAGCAACCACAAAGGCAAACCTACAAATAGTGAGTTTATTGCCTTAATTGCAGACAGGCTGCGCCTAGAGCTTAAAGCAAGTTAAATAAAAAAAGGAATTTGCTGATGTTCATTTTTGAACATCAGCAAATTCCTTTTTTTTATAGTTCATACAACGCTGTAAATTTATCTCTCAAATATTCCGCATAGTATTCGCCATCAAGCTGTTCTCCAAAGGAAATTTCCATAAGCTGATTTGGAGTATAAACCGAACCATGCATATGAATTTTTTCCTCCAACCATTTTGTGATGGCAGCAAAGTCACCTTTGCGAATTAATGCGTCTACGTCCATTTCTTTACTCATATAATGCAATAATTGCGCCGCGTATGCAGAACCCAACGCGTATGTGGGGAAGTAACCAAATAGACCCAATGACCAGTGAATATCTTGCATAACCCCGTTTTCATCCGATGGCGGAATAATGCCCAAGTATTCCTGGTATTTTTTATTCCATAAAGCCGGTAGCTCGTCAACTTCTACTTCTCCGGCAAAAATCATTTTTTCAATTTCGTAGCGGATAATAACATGCAAGCTATAGGTTAATTCGTCCGCTTCTACACGAATAAGCGACGGTTTTGATTCGTTGGCCGCTTCAAAGAATTGCCCCGGTGTATAGTTTGCAAATTCCTGTGGCAAAAGTGCCTTTAACTCGTCTATTATAAATTCCCAAAATGCCAGGCTGCGGCCAATTACATTTTCATAGAAACGGCTTTGGCTTTCGTGTATGCCGCTAGATGTGCCGCCGCCTACGACAGTTTCGGCGATGTCATCGCCTATATTTTGCTCGTAAAGTGCATGTCCGCATTCATGCAAAATACTGTATAACGAGGACATGAAATCATGCTCACGATAACGAGTAGTGATGCGGACATCTGTTTTACCGGCATTATTGCAAAACGGATGCGCTGCTTCGCCAATGTAGCCACGGTTAAGATCATAACCAATTTTAAGTGATATCATGTCAGAAATTTTACGCTGAGCCGCAATATCCACTTTTGATTTCAAGAAATCTGTATCTATTTTCTTTTTGCTGGAAGCAACTTGTCTAATTAGCGGCACTACAACTGTTTTCAATTTTTCAAAAAAGTCATCATATTTTTGAATGGTCATGCCATCTTCGAAATCGTCTAAGAAAATATCGTATGGTTGGCCACCCTGAGGAATTTCATCTGCGCGCATTGCAAGAAATTCCTTTTTCATTTCAATAATGCGTTTAAGATATGGACTAAAAGCTTTGAAGTCGTTCTCTTTACGGGCTTTTGCCCATACTGCCGTAGACTCCTCTGTAAGTTCGGCATATGCCTGCACTTTTTCTGCAGGGATTTTTGTACCTTCGTCGTAAGCTTTCTTTGCTAGGCGGTACGTGGCTTGCATTTGCTTGTCAAGGTTTGACAAATGTGGCTTTAGTGCGTCGAGAAAGTCCTTCATCGTGTCCGATGTTTGCAAATTGAAAATTTCAACCTCGATAAAGCCAGCGCGTTTTGCGCGGCCTTGCAGGCTGCCGTCTGGGGCAATTGTCTCGGAGTCGAAACTTAAGATTGAGCCAATTTGGCCCAGGATGAGTAGCCTGTCTAAATACGCTTTGAAGTCTGTGATGAGTTTGTTTAATTCCATGCGAAACTCTCCTTTATTTAATATCTACCCAAATATTTGGGGTCGTCTTTTAATAATTTTGCAACCATTTCCCTAAGTGGCTTTGCACTCATTAGCCTTGTTGTTGCGTCACCAAAACAGCCCAATGTCAAAATACCTTCTTGTATGGCCTGTGGTTCTACTTTAATAAACGGTGACGAACCCAGCGTTGCGCAATGCCTGTATTGCAGTGTGTGAAGCCTTTGCCCTTGATGGTTTATTACATATAAATTTGAAACTTCTTTGGAAATTGAGCCTTCAGCCTTGTCCCACTCTTCTATGCCGTGCATGAATGTGTTGTTCGCAAATGATATGCCGATAAGTAGGATTTGAGCATTTCGTTCCCATAGCTTATGGTATGCCCCGCCTTTTCCACATGGAGTCTGCAATTTCTCTTCGCCCACAACAAAAGTTTCGGCATCTTTACCATACGCCGCTACCGAATGTGTTGGGTGTAATGAGCGAATTACCCCTTCCCTTTTACGGAACATTTCCGTTAAAACACCAACGCAAGTTGGCGTATACAAAACATCCATAATGGGGTTAACCGGTTGTTTAACGTTGCCCCATGTATGGGCGGGCAAAACCAGCAAACCTTGCGACATGTATTCCATCAGAGCGTCAAGAATTGTGTCCCCTCGCCCATCCACTTCGCCAACTGCTTTGCAGGAAATGTGTATTTTTAACGTACCCTTCGGGTCAATGCCTATAGCAGATAAATTAGCCATTAAATCTTGCTTTGTATACATTTTTACCTCCTCCAAATGGGGCGCTGCCCCAAGCCCCGCCGCTACAGCAGGCAAAGCCCGCTTCCGCTTCCTTCGGGAAGCGCGAGCAACGCGCTTCAACTCAAAAACAACTGGCGGACTTCATCTTCTGATAACAAATTAATGAAACTACCGCCCTCGGTAATTACCTGATCAATTAGTCCACGTTTTTTATCTTGTAACTTCATGATTTTTTCTTCGATAGAATCTTTTGCAACCATGTTGAATACTTGCACGGCTTTTTTCTGCCCATATCTATGAGCCCGGTCAGAGGCTTGGTCCATAACGGATGGGTTCCACCATGGGTCATAATGAATTACAACGTCTGCGCCGGTTAAATTAAGCCCTGCACCGCCTGCTTTTAAAGAAATCAGGAAAAGCTCCCGCTCGCCAGCGTTAAAACGTTCGGTCATTTCCATACGCTCTTTAGCTTTTATGGCCCCGTCCAAATAAAAATATTTCGCGGTTTTACCGCCCGGAATAGCAATTTTAGATTCGTCCAGGGTATCTTTCACAATTTTTAGCATACTGGTAAACTGCGAAAACAATAAAACTCTATGACCGGATTCCAACGCGCGCTCGATTGTTTCAATTACTAAGTCTAACTTACCACTACCACCTTCGTAGTTTTCTAAAAAAAGCGATGGATGGCAACATATTTGACGCAAACGTGTGAGTTGCGCCAAAATACGCATTCTATTATCTGCGAACGCACCTTGCGCGATTATATCGTCAAATGCGCCTATCGTTTCTAGTAAGTTGGCTTGATAAACCTTTTTTTGTTCCGGCAATAGTTCGGCTTGCAATGTTGTTTCAATTTTTTCCGGCAGTTCTGTTAATACGCCGCTTTTTACCCTGCGCAATACAAACGGGGCAATTTGCTTACGAAGTTTTGCCGCCGCATTTGCGTCGCCATATTTAATTATTGGCGTCTCATATAATCTGCCAAATTTATGAGCCGAATACAGATACCCCGGCATAATAAAATCAAAAATAGACCACAATTCCGTAAGCGTGTTTTCGATTGGTGTGCCTGTAAGCGCGAACCGTACTTTGCCTTTAAGTTCCTTTAAACTTTTAGCGGCCTGTGTGCTTGGGTTTTTAATGTTTTGCGCTTCGTCTGCTATGATATAAGCAAAGTTGAAATGCTCGTAGTGCTCTACATCGCGTTTCAACATGTCGTATGTCGTGATAAAGACGTCGATACCCGGAGTTTTTAACAATTCGCGCCGTTTTTCCGGCATGCCGGACACCACCATTGTTTTAAGCTTTGGCATAAAACGCGAAATTTCATTTTCCCAGTTAAATAATAGCGATGTTGGGCAAACGACAATGGATGGCATATCGTCTTTGCGGTCGCTTGCCAGCACAGATATTAATTGCAAAGTTTTACCCAGCCCCATATCATCTGCAAGAATGCCGCCAAAACCATAATGACCCAATGTCTTTAGCCAATTAAAGCCCACTTTTTGATATTCTCTTAAAACAGACGATAAACCGCGCGGCACCTTAAAGTTTAGCGTCGAATTATCTTTAAAATGTGATAAGAGCGTTTCAAAATTATGGTCAGTTTTTAATGCATGAGTATCTGCCAAGGCTCCCTGACGCGTCAATTCATCTACATAAAGCGCGCGATACGCAGGAAGAGTAAGTGTTTTCCCCTTAACCTCTTTGCGTGAAACATCAAGCTGGTCTAAAAAATTGACGGCAACAGCAACAGATTCCTCCCCCAAGTTTAAAAAACGTCCATCTTTTAAGCGATAAAATTTTTTGCGCGTACGATATGCTTCAAGTGCTTCTATTAAATCGCTAATTTCATAACCCGAGTCTTCCATGGACAGCTTTAATAAATCCCCAGACAATCGTAAACCTATTTGTGGCGATTTAGCGCGAATAGTCTTTTTTTGCAAATCCTCACTTACAAACACTTCAGCATTTTTGCGTAAGCTTTCTATACCCGAAGCAGATAAATCATGCGGTTCATGCAAAAATGAATATAGCATATCGTCGCCATTTAACCTATATACAGAGGCGGCCTTGTCTTCGTAAAAACCAAATGATAATAGTTGACGACGGGCTGCATATTCAGCAACAATGTCGCGAACTACTTCGTCATTTTCATTGATTTCATCTAAGCTATGCAGTGCATTTATCACAACATCGCCATAATGAAACTCTACACGGCCAATAATATCTTTTTTCTGGCTATCAAAATATATTTTTGTTAATAATGGCGAAGCTATCGCCATTGACATATCCCCTTCGACAGAAGCAATGGCACCCATGCGCATAAGTTGAGGTAAAATGATTGTTAAAAATTTTTGTCTATCATGCCCTGTCACAAGAATTTCGCGGGATGGGGTATTATCAAACGCTTTTAACAGTGAATTAAAAATACGGCCTTCTGCACGGGTTATGCGATATAATCCGTCACCTGCCAAAATGTAATAACAACGTCTGCCACGGATAAGCCTGTAATCAAAAGAGTCCGCTTGCAAAACTACCCCTGTAGCTAAATGCCGTATATTTACCGCAAATGGAGGCATTTCATCAAGCAGTTTTATTGTGTCAACAAATTCTGTTTTATCATAAACACATTCAAGCTCTTCGCCCGCAAACATGTCAAAAAAGTCGTCGATATTGCACCGGGTAAGGTGCAATTCGCGACCTGCGGTAAGCGGTGGATGAGTCAATTGAAACTGCCTTGACAAGCGTTTTCCCATTTCGAAATACATATCATCTTCACGCGTAATAAAGTCTAATAATTGCTGCGATTTTTCGTCAAACATACCTGGCTGGTGGACGAATGTCAGGCCCTGCCCATATGTGACTTTTTCGCTATTTTTGCAAGCATTAACAAAACCGGCAATGCTTTTGATAATATACATGCGCCCGCGTCCAACAGTAAATGTAATATAAATACCACGCGCGCTACAGTGCATTGTGGGTACTAATTTTATCTGCGACATTTTTAAACTTTGCGCCGGAATAGTTAGTGTTTCGTCTATGCCCTCAAAAATAATTTCTTCAAGTTTGGTAGCCAGGGCATGTGCGTGTTCGCGCATTTTACCTGCAGAAAACTCGCGAGCATGACCTTCCACATGGGCAAAAAGAACAGTTACCACATGCTTGCACGCCCCACGCCAAATGCTGTGGCTTTCGCAAGAGCAAAGATAACTTGTTAAGCTTTGCTGGATATCTAATTTTAAGGAGACTTCGTAATTCTTATAATTTCCTTCTACTACAGCACGTATTGCAGTTTCCCCGTTTGTATCTTCGATGGCATTGTATGAAATAAGCTTACCATCGCGATAATAACGTTCGCCACGTTCATATACGTCTTGATTCGAGCTTAAAGCCAAAATCATATCTTTTGTAATTTTTGTTGGTTTTGCATTATGTGATGCAAGCATTTAATAACCTCGCTTAGTTTGTATAAAAATTTTATTGCACTTTTATTGTCCGTCTTTTTTAAAAAGCCCTATTTTCCAAGCTGGGCTTTTTCATTCTATCACAATTACGCAAAAAAAGGAAATAGGCAAAGCATAAAAAAAACAACTGGTAATGTGTTTGTCTAATTCTAATCGATATGGTAAAGTAGAAGTAATAATGTGTATTAACGAAAGGTGATTGTACATGGGCGACTGTGAAAAACATAATTTAGCAGACAAATTTCAAATATCATTTATTGGTGATATCTATAATACTCAAGAATTGCAGGCAATGCTTGAAGAAAATGGCCATATATTTGGCACATCTTCTATTGCAGAAATTCTGCTGCACTTATATGAGGAATACAGAGCAGAAATGTTGCCATATTTGCGTGGAAGCTTTGCTTTTTCAATTTATGATATCGAAAATGATAATTTTTTTTGTGCCCGTGACCCATTTGGTATTAAACCGTTTTACTATACTGTCGCAGAAGGCGAATTTATTTTTGGCTCTGAAATAAAGGCATTTTTGCACCACCCCGGTTTTAAGCCTGAAGTAAATACCGAAGCTTTGGGGCAATACATGACGTTTCAATACTCTGTTTTAAACGAAACATTCTTTAAAGGCGTATTTAAATTGCCGCAAGGGCATTATTTGATGTGGAAAAATGGCGACGTACAAATTTTACGCTATCATAATTATATGTTTGCCCCAGAAGAAATAAGTCTAGATGATGTCGCAGAAAGCATTGACCAAGCCGTTTGCGAATCTACTAAAAAACATATGGTGTCCTCTCATGAAATTGGGACATTTTTATCCGGTGGTGTGGATTCTGGATACATGGCGGCCTTGTTTAGCAAATTTGGCGAAAATACAAATAAAAAAGCCTTCACTGTGGGCTTCGAGCATGAAAAGTATAATGAAATCGAATACGCAAAAAGCCTGGCGGACAAGCTTGAACTTACGCATATCACAAAAATTATTTCCACACAGGAATATTGGGATAGTTTGCCCAAAATTCAATATCTTATGGACGAACCACTTGCAGACCCTGCTGCCGTTGCATTTTATTTTGCTTGTCAGGAGGCGGCACAGCATGTAAAAATCGCATTTTCCGGCGAAGGTGCGGACGAATTTTTTGGCGGATACAACATTTATAAAGAGCCGCTAAGCCTGCGATTTTACGCAAAGCTTCCCCTTCCCTTACGGAAATGGCTGGCGAATATCACAAAACGTTTGCCGAAGGGAGTACGCGGGCGCAGTTTTATTATTCGCGGGGCAAAATCCGTAGAAGAGCGTTTTATTGGCAACGCGTTTATTTTTTCTAAAGAAGAACGGGACAAGTTACTAAAGCACTCTGTAGTTCAAAGCCCAACAGATATAACACGCCCTTATTACGACCTTGTAAAACATCAAGACGACATTACAAAAATGCAATTTTTAGATATAAACTTATGGCTGGAAGGGGATATTCTACTGCAGGCAGAAAAAATGAGCATGGCTCATGGCTTGCAGTTGCGTACGCCGCTGCTTGACCGGGAAGTTGCAAAAGTGGCCTCGCGCCTGCCTGTTAAGCATAGGGTCAGTAAGAAAATGACAAAAATAGCATTCCGTAAAGCTGCGGCAAAGCACTTGCCGCCGGAAACAGCGGGGCGATACAAGCTTGGGTTTCCTATTCCAACTCGCATTTGGCTAAAAGAAGAAAAATATTATAATATGGTTAAAGCCGAGTTTACGAGTGACGTTGCAGAAAAATATTTTCATGTAAATGAATTGGTAAGTTTGCTGGACGAGCACTACACCAGCAAAGCCGACAACAGCAGAAAAATTTGGACAGTATATATGTTTTTGCTTTGGCACAATGAATTTTTCCCAAAGGAGACGAGTTTAAATGAAATGTAAAAGCTATTCCGCAGACGATACAAAGGGTCTGGGATTCATACTTGGACAAGAGGCCAAAAAAGGCGATATTTTTTGCTTAACCGGTAATTTAGGCGCGGGTAAAACAGTTTTTGCGCAAGGTTTTGCCTCAGGGCTTGGCTATGATGGGCCAGTCACCAGCCCAACATTTACGCTAATGAACGAGTATGTTGGCGGGCGTCTGCCTATGTATCATTTCGATTTGTACCGCTTGGAAGGCGGCGTAGAAGATTTAGAAGGCATTGGCTATGAAGATTATTTTTATGGTAAAGGTGTAAGCTTGGTAGAATGGGCCGAGCTTGCCGGTGACGCCATACCAGAAAAAGCTATCTGGATAAAAATAAATTTAGCAAAAAATCCCAAGCATAGGAGCATCGAAATTGACTAAAATTTTAGCAATTGACACATCTGGCCAGCAAGCGTGCGCCGCAATAGTTGAAGAGCGCAATAACCAATACATAGTTATTGGTGAAACTTCATTAAATGCCCGCACTGGCGAAAAATCTTGGACCCATTCCGAAATCTTGATGCCGGGAATCGACCAACTATTAAATTTAACTGGCATAAGTATGCAGGAATTAGACTATATTGCATATACATCTGGCCCTGGGTCATTTACAGGGCTTAGAATTGGTGCATCCACTGCGCTGGGGCTGGCGAAGGGGCTAAATAGACCAACCATTCCGGTTCCTACACTGGATTCTTTGGCATACAATATGCTGGGGATAGTAAACGGCATAGTTACCCCAATGATGGATGCAAGACGCGGACAGGTGTATTCTGCGGTTTATGAAAGTGTTGGAAATACATTGACGCGTGTAACAGACTATTTTGCGCTGCCCATTGAAGAAATGCTGCAGCATTGCCATGCCGAAAATACCTACATGTTGGGCGACGGCGCATGCGCATACAAAGAAGTTATCCTTCAAATTTGCCCGCAAGCTATTTTCATACCCGGCAACAACAACCGCCAGCGTGCATCATCTGTAGCAATTTGCGCGGCGCAAAAATTAAAAGAAGGATTTATCCCCAATGAAAATGTAGAAATTCTATATGTTCGCGCACCACAAGCCGTGCAAGATTTAAAAAATAAAGAGACCAAAGCATGAGTATAATTTACTGGGCAGAACTAAAACATTCTGTCGAAATTTACAATATCGAATGCGAGTCCTTTGCTGACCCGTGGTCGCTAGAGTCTATCGAAGATGAAATTTTAAGCGAAGATTCTGTATGCTTAGTGGCAATCGAAAATAACAGTATAGTCGGCTATGTCTCAATGCGGCATATCATAGACGAAGGGCATATTAATAATATCGCTGTTGCAGTTGATTATCGCAACCAAGGTATTGCCTCGTTACTTATGGAGACACTGCTTAAAGAGGCCGACCGACGCAAAATAGTTGGCACTACTCTGGAAGTTAGAGTTAGCAATCACGCCGCAATTTCCCTTTATGATAAATACGGCTTTGTTATAGAAGGCTACCGAAAATATTATTATTCATCCCCGACAGAGGATGCCGCAATTATGTGGAGAAGAAGGAGTCTGGCATGAAACCAAGAGAACTAACATGGAAAGAGCTAAAATATTTTTGTAAATTACCTAAAGAACAAGCAACTGCGCCACTTCTTGAGAACCACACCAAACTTATTGGCCAAGCGCGCGCAACAGAAGCACTAGAATTTGGTCTTCAAATGAAGGATAAAGGATACAACATTTACGTATGCGGCTCTACCGGCACTGGGCGCACTACTTTTGCCCGGGAATTTGCAAACAAGAAAGCCGCAACAGAAGCTATCCCGCCAGATTTATGCTATGTATATAATTTCGAAAACCCTAAATGCCCAAAGTTGCTACGCCTGCCCGCCGGTATGGGAAAACGACTTAAAAAAGATTTGGCGGAACTAATGGATCGCCTATCCACAGAAATTCCCAAAATTTTTGCAGACAAAGGATACGAGCAAAAAAAGAATGACATCGTAAAAATTCTAAAGGTGAAGCAAGAAGAAGTTATAAAAAGTATGACCGAAGAAGCCCGAAAATACGACTTTGAGGTCAAAAATTCGAACACGGGTATTTTTTTCTTGCCTATAATAGATGGCGAAGTTATTAACGAAGAGCAATTTGAATCACTAACGCAGGAACAGCGTGACGCTATTTCAAAAAGATCCGAATCCATCCAGCAACGTGCATCCGACGCCCTGCGCGAGATTAAAGAGTACGAAAAAGTCACAAAAAAAGATGTAGATGACCTGGATTATTCCCTTGGTTTATTAACTGTTGGCCACTATATGAGTGATATTTTGGAGACATTTTCAGATGAACCAGAATTGCTAAAACATCTTAAAGCCATAAAAGAAGATATTTTAGAAAACTTGGCAAATTTTTTGTCAGGCGAGTCCGAAGAAGAAGAGATTGCACTAATTCCCTGGCAGGGCAAAAAAAATAACGACGACACCATGTCTAAGTACAAAATAAATTTGTTAACCGACAATAGCGAGCTAACAGGCGCGCCGGTAGTTGTAGACTACAACCCAAGCTATACTAATCTTGTTGGCGAAGTTGAGTTTGACAACGAATATGGCAACTTTTCTACAGATTTTATGAAAATAAAGCCCGGGCTTTTGCATAAAGCAAACGGGGGTTATTTGATATTGCAAGCCCAAGACGTGCTTGGAAACCACCATGCATGGGAAATTTTGCGCCGCACACTTATAACAGAACAAATTGTTATCGAACCGCTTCGGGAGTTTAACACAGGTGTTGCGGTTAGCGGAATAAAAGCGGAGCCAATACAGTTGGATGTAAAAATAATCATGATTGGCGGTGGCTTTTATTATGATATTTTGTACACATACGATGACTACTTCGAAAAACTGTTTAAAATCCGTGTCGATTTTGATTTCGAAATGAAAGTGATGGACACAAATATTTCCGAAATTGCGCATTTTGTACAACAAAAAGCCGCCCTACCGCTGGACGCCGGTGCTATTGGCCGCATTATCGAACATTCGTCCCGCCTGGCGGAACGACAAGACCGATTATCTACAAAATTTAACCGTATTACAGAAATTCTTGAAGAAGCCGTGGTATGGGCAAAGCTTGACGGCGCAAAAAAATTAACAGCAAAATATATACAAAAAGCCATCGACAAACGCGAATTTAGGCTAAATATGTTTGAAGAAAAACTGTCGGAAATGATTGAAGACGATATGATTATGATTTCCACCGACGGAACCAAAGTTGGACAAATCAACGGCTTGGCCGTACTTGATACCGGCGACCATGTCTTTGCAAAACCATCACGTATTACCGCTACTACTTACATGGGCAGCAGCGGAATTGTTAATATCGAAAAAGAAGCGGATATGTCTGGCGCAATTCACAACAAGGGCGTACAAGTTCTAAAGGGCTATCTTGGACAAATGTATGCGCAAAACTTTCCGCTATCATTATCGTGCCGCGTTTGTTTCGAGCAAAACTATAGCGGCATAGATGGCGACAGTGCGTCGTCTACAGAACTGTTTGCAATTTTGTCGTCCCTTTCTGGTTTACCAATTAGACAAGACATTGCCGTAACGGGAAGCATTAATCAACATGGTGAAATTCAGCCTATTGGCGGCGCGACATATAAAGTCGAAGGATTTTTCGACTTATGTAATGCCAGAGGGCTAACCGGCAAACAAGGTGTGATAATTCCTACACGAAATATCAGGGATTTGGTGCTTAAAGACGATGTGGTAAAAGCGGTGAAAAAAGGACTATTTCATATCTACCCAATATCATATGTAGACGAAGGTATTGAAATACTAATGGAAACCCCTGCGGGCGAGAAAGACCCCTACCCCTTTGATACTGTGCACGGCAAGGTTTACAGGAAGTTACGTTCGTATCATAAAAAAGGCACGAAAGGTGAATGAAAATGAAAACTACTGACATTAAACGATTGGTAACAGAAAACAACATCTCTTTTATACGTTTGCAATTTGTAGATATCTTTGGCCAGCTTAAAAACGTAGCGGTTACTGCCGCCGAGTTAGACCGTATTTTGCAGGACGGAATGGTCTTTGATGGTTCGTCAATAGAAGGTTTTGTAAGAATCGAAGAATCTGACATGCATTTGCGCCCCGACCCATCCACTTTTACGATACTGCCCTGGTACAAAGACCATAAAATTGCCCGTATGATTTGCGACGTATACCGCACAGACGGCACCCCATTTGAAGGTGACCCACGCCGCATTTTGCGAAATGCAATTGAAGAAGCCCGGGAGATGGGCTACGAATTTCATGTTGGGCCAGAGTGCGAGTTTTTCCTATTCCACAAAGACGAACAGGGGCGGCCAACAACAAATACCCACGACCAAGCAGGATATTTTGACCTAGCACCTACCGACAATGGTGAACTTGCCCGCATAGAAATGGTAAAAACACTGATGGAAATGGGCTTTAAAATTGAAGCAGCCCATCACGAAAGCGGGCCGGGCCAGCACGAAATCGACTTCAAATATTCTGATGCTTTAAGTGCGGCGGATAATATCGTGACATTCAAGCTGGTGGTAAAAGTTATCGCGCAAAAATTTGGCCTTCATGCGACGTTTATGCCAAAACCGCTAGAAATGGAAGCCGGCTCTGGCATGCATTGCAATATGTCGCTGTTTAGGGGCAATGAAAATGCATTTTGCGATCCTACAGACAAAAACGGGCTTTCCCAAGACGCATACAGGTTTATGGGCGGGCTTATGAAACACGCAAAAGGAATGTGCGCAATTACCAACCCGCTTGTAAACTCGTACAAGCGGCTGGTGCCGGGGTACGAAGCGCCGGTGTATATCGCGTGGTCTATGGCAAACCGCAGCCCGTTGGTGCGTATCCCTACGGCACGCGGAACGGGGACAAGACTGGAATTACGCCACCCAGACCCTACGTGTAACCCATACCTTGCACTGGCTGTAATGCTAAAATGCGGGCTGGAAGGTATTCGCGATAAAATTGAGCCGCCGCTGGCCGTGGACAAAAATATTTATAATATGACCGATGATGATTTGAAAAACGCGGGCATCGAGAAGCTACCACGAAATTTAAATGTTGCGATTGAAGCATTAATGGAGGACAAGCTAATCAAAGAAACCTTGGGTACGCATATTTTGGAAAATTTTGTTAAGGCCAAGAACTTGGAATGGGCAGATTATTCTGGCGCGGTACACCCGTGGGAAATTGAACGGTATTTGAAAGCGTATTAAGGAGGCCACTATGGCAAAAACACCTAAATTGCGAAAAATGCTAAACGATGTAAACGCCGATTACATCCAGTCCTTCATGCGGCTAATTGAAACCCAAAGTAAAGAAACCATTGCAAAATGGTGCGTTAACTATGCGCTAACTCATGTCTTGCCATTGTGGTCGGGTGAATTCCCGGAAGATTCTCGTCCTGCTACGGCTTTAACGGCAGCAAATGACTTTTTGAGCGGCAACAAAAAACTTGTTGATGCAAAAAAGCAAATTCTTGAATGCCGTGCCACTGCCCGCGAGGCCGAAGGCAACCACATTGCCCAAGGTGCGGCTCGCACAATTGATGCCGCGGCAAGTACAATTCACAACTCGGCTGGGTCTATTTCAATTGCGTTTTATGGTGCTCTAACAATTGCGTACAAGCAAAAAGGGCTTGACGCTACTTGGGAAGTGCTGGAACAGGCTGCAATTGAAGAATGTCTAAAAATGAAAGACTCTTTTACGGGGATTATGGTTGCAGACGAGCCTAATCCAGCTAAGATTAATTGGGGATGCTAATATGAGTCAGTTTGCAAAAATAAACAAAATTTTCATTCCCAATGGCAAACGGGTAATCTGCATTAGTGATATTCATGGGGAGTTAGATTTACTTAAACGCCTTTTGAGCAAAGTAGGATTTTGCAGCGACGATTTTTTAATTCTACTCGGAGATTTATATACTAAAGGAAACCAATGCCACGAAACATTGAAGTTTTGCATTGGCATTTGTGACAACCCTAATGTTTTTGCTCTTAGAGGTAATGCAGATTGGAAATGCGAATATTTGAGCAAAGACGAAGCTGGTTGGCTCGATAATTTGCCGCATATTATTGATGCGGGTGATTATGTCTTTGTTCATTCCGGCCTTAGTTCAAATTATTTTTGCAATCCAGAATCGGAACTTTACCTTAAATACAATAACTTTATGGAGTCAGCATCAAAGTTTGAAAAATGGGTTATAGTGGGACATTGGCCTGTATCTATGTACTGCAAAATTCTATGTTCCAATCCCATTATCAACGAACAAAAAAAGATTATTTCTATCGATGGCGGAAATGTGATTAAACCAGATGGACAGCTAAACGCGTTCATTATTGAAGACGGGCGGTTTTCTTTTGAGTATGTCGATAATTTACCCGACTACACCGTAAAAAAATCTCATAGTGAATCCGGAGGCAACTTTTCTGTGACATGGCCAAACCGATTTGTCGAGATTGTTGAAGACGGTGAGCGTTTGTGCCGGGTCAAACATCTGGCAACGGGAAAAATAATAGTAGTGCCAAAGTCACAAATATGGATTGATGATGATAAACTTTGCTGTTGTGATATGGCTACAGATTACTATTTGCCTTGCAACGCAGGGGATGTTGTCAGTATTGTCGAAGAATTTGATGACAGACTTTTTGTTAAGCATAAGGGAGTTTCAGGATGGCTGAACGAAAAATTTTATTTATTACCAGTTTAAAACGGAGGCATAACCAATGACAATCCACTTCCCCAACAACCAAATAAAAATAATGCAGCAAGCCCTTGACCAATGGTGGCTAAACGCGCAAGTTGGCCAAGCAGTGGAGGAATGCGCAGAGCTAATTGTAGCCCTTCAAAAACATATAAACCGCACCCCGCTGCACCAAAATACCGATAACATACTGGACGAAATTGCAGACGTCGAAATGATGCTTGCACAAATACGGCTTGCGCTTGATATTGATGATGAAGCTTTACGAAACCGGATAGAGTATAAATTTGAACGCTTGCAGCGGTATTTAGAGAATAATGAAGTGTAAAATGATAACCTACACCCTAACCTACTCCAAGCGAAAAACCATCGGCATATACATCCGTAATGGCATAGTGGAAGTACGCGCACCGCTAAACTGTCCTAAATCTGAAATTGACAAGCTGATATCATCCAAAGAGAAATGGATACATGATAATCTTGCCATTTCGCAACGTCAAGCAGAAAGCAAAGATACCTTCGAGCTTGATTATGGCAGCAAAATTCTTTTTCGCGGGGAGCTGTTCCCCATTACAGCAAAACCCGGGACACAAGCGGGCTTTGACGGCCGCCAATTCTACATGCCGCCAAATTTGCCGCCCGCACAAATTAAAGAAATTTGCATTAAAACATACCAAAGACTTGCCAAAACCCGCATTACAAATATAGTTGTAGAAATTGCCACACACATGGGCGTTACACCAACCTCAGTAAAAATAAATAGCGCAAAAACCCGTTGGGGCAGTTGCTCATCTCGTAAAAGCCTTAACTTTTCGTGGCGGCTGGTTATGGCCGCAGACGATGTAATCGACTATGTAGTAGTGCACGAACTGGCGCATATTTTTGAAATGAACCACTCTGCAAAGTTTTGGGCAATTGTAGAAAAAGTTTTGCCAGATTATAAGCAACGGCAAAAAAAATTGAACGAACTGCAAAAGCGTCTTGCAACAGAAAGTTGGTAACTATGAAGACAGAAACATACTTCCCATATGGCGAAGTCGAAATCGCCCACCTTAGCAAAAAAGATAAAAAACTAGCCGCACTTATAGAACGCGTTGGTATAATAAAACGCCCGGTAAACCCCTGTCCGTTCTCGTCTCTTGTGGATAGCATTGTATCACAACAAATTTCCACAAAAGCGGCGGCAACAGTTTCCGCAAAGCTGTTAGATATATGCGGCAATATGACCCCGTACAAACTAAACGCCCTATCCCAACAAGAAATCCAGTCCTGCGGAATGTCCATGCAAAAAGCTGGTTACATCAAAAATATAGCCCAAGCCGCTGTCAGCAAAGCCGTAGATTTTGATATATTGCAACAACAATCTAATCAAGAAGTTATCGAAACCCTAACCGCGATAAAAGGTGTTGGCGTTTGGACAGCAGAAATGCTGCTGATATTTTCCCTTATGCGCCCCAATGTGATAAGCTATGGTGACTTGATAATCCGCCGCAGCATAATGCAACTGTATGGACACAAAGAATTAACGAAAAAACGATTTTTGCGATATGCTAAACGGTATGCGCCATATGGGTCTGTTGCATCGCTGTATCTATGGGCAATGGCGGCATTATGATGTACATTCGCCCTCTTCAACTATCCGACGCACCCCGCGTAGCGGAAATCATTGTGTTCGCGTGGCGAAGTGCTTACAGAGGTATTATTTCCGACAATATATTATTTAACGAGCGGCTCGTATCAAATCGAATTCCACGCTTCGAAGATGCCGCACGTAACAAAACCGAAGAAATTTATGTCTTTGATGATAGCATAATTAAAGCATTTATATCCGTAGGTACATGCAGAGACGACGACAAACCCAAATCCTTTGAGCTCGGGGCAATCTACGTAGACCCATTTATGCAGCGACAAGGAATCGGAACACAAATGATGCAGTATTTTGAAAACCTGGCCATACAGCGAGGTTTCAACGAAGCCTGTCTATGGACATTTGAAAAGAATATAACCGCCCAAGCTTTATATGAAAAATTTGGCTACACGCAAGATGGCACAAAAAAACTGCATGAAGCTTTCAATACAGCACTCACACGATACACAAAAGACATAAGTAAGCGCGCTGTCGCGCTCCCCGCAGGCGCAGCCGAGGAAGCGGAGCGGGGATTTACTCCCCGCGGAGCGGCGGGGTTTGGGGCAGCGCCCCATTTTAATAGAAAAAGGAGAAACAAAAATGAACACTGTAACAAATCAACTAAATTTTTTCCAATCCCACCGCCCACGCAACCTAGCCCAATCATACGGCAGCCCCCTGTACGTATACAACGAAAACATCCTGCGCACCCGTTGCCGCGAAATGAAAAACCTATGCACTTATCCAAACTTTGTTGTCAACTATGCTATGAAGGCAAACACAAACACTCATCTTATGTCAATAATACGAGAAGAAGGCCTGCGCATAGACGCAAGCAGCCAGGGCGAAGCCATAGCCGCAATGGCCGCAGGTTACACACCGGGCGAAATAATGTTTATTGTCAACAATGTCTCCCCTGACGAACTAAAATTTGCTATAGATAAAAACATAACTGTAAGTGTAGACTCCCTTTCTCAATTAGAAACCTATGGCAAGCTAAACCCAGGCGGTAAAATTGCGTTACGCTTCAACCCAGGCGTAGGCGGCGGCCATCACGAAAAAGTAGTGACCGGCGGTGATGGTACAAAGTTTGGCATAATGCCCGAATATATTCCACAAGTGCAACAATTACTTGAAAAATATAGTTTACAACTGATAGGAATTAACCACCACATAGGCTCGCAAAACTGGGGCGACCTATATCTGCAAGGGGTGCAAGAACTTCTTGCACTGGCAAAGAAGTTCCCAAATCTGGAATTTATAGATCTGGGTGGTGGTTTTGCAATCCCATATCATAAGCAAGACGGGGAGCAACCGCTTGACTTGCAAAATTTAGGCCGTTCTCTTGACCAGTTTATTAATGAATTTGTAACAAGCTACGGCAAGCAAATCACTTTCATAATCGAGCCGGGTCGTTACATTGTAGCCGAATGCGGTGTTCTGCTTGGTACAGTGCATGTGCTAAAAAACTGTGGACAAACCCGTTATGCTGGTACGGATATGGGTTTTGCGGTAATGGCGCGACATGTTCTTTACGAAGCGCATCATGATATCGAAATTTACCGCGAAAATGAAATATGTATGGAAACGGAAATCATAAATATTGTAGGCAACCAATGTGAGTCTGGCGATTATATAGCAAAAGACCGCCGTCTTCCCCTACTACAAGAAGGTGATATTCTGGGTGTGCTAGACGCTGGCGCGTATGGATATTCCATGTCGTCGCGCTACAATCACCGCCCGCGCCCGGCAGAAATTCTAATAAAAAGCGACGGAAGCATTTTAAACATCCGCCGCAGGGAAACATTTGAAGATTTAATTTAGTTGCTACGGTAAATAATTTTCTAACCGGTACTCGTCTTTTTCTACTTCCACTCCATGTCCGGTTAGCAAATCATACAGCCACTCTAAGTCCAAATCCGTATTTAATATAACCGCTCTAGTAAGGGCGGTTTCTTCATATACTTGTTTTGGTATTTCTGGGGGTGCAACAAATATTCGTCCATCACTAATCAGGCTAAGCGACGGCTTGTGCTCAATAGGTTTTAATAAATGCAAGTTTTTGGACCCATGCAAACATCGTAAAATTTCCTCTTCGCGAAACCGCGGCTCATTACTTACATGCCATGCGGCCTTAGGTAGCCCCTCTGTCAAAAGTAAAATGCGAAAGCCATCCCCTTGCGGAAAAACCACCCATATTGCGTTACTACCCTGCTCTGCAAAGTGGCGAAATATCAAATGTTCGACTGTGTCAACACGCTTTAAACGAAACGCTTTGCCAAACATCGCAATGCCGGTATTTGCAATTTCGTCGGCAATATCAAATGAAAGTGCCGCCATACAAAAGCGAGAAACCCCGTCCCTATTTGTAAACATCGTGCCATCAAAAACATGTGTATTTTCGTTAAATTTTGTGCCAATTGGGTATGCGGCCGTGACCATATCCCATTGGTCAGACGCTCTTTTCATGACTTTAGCAAATTTAGCTTTATTATATTTCCAAATTTCTTTTAGGGTCACATTTGGGCCAAGCGTAAGCTTATCATTGGCTGGGATATCTGCCACACGAATTGCCACCTGCGGCATATTAGCCAAAAGTACTGCAGAGACGCTTAACGCCGAACCACCCGTAACCGGTAAAGAAGTAATATTCCAGCCAGATATTTTACGTGTAAATACTCTCACACCGTCCGCGGTTATTTCTGCATATCTTTTGTCTTTCATTTTTTTATTTATTTATTTGCGCCCATACTACATTGCCAATAATAGGGATTTTGAACGTTTTGCTGCCGGCAGCCATAGCCATTAGATAAACCATACTTAAGAAAGCTGCAAAGCCGCCAATAGCAATTACCGGCCTAATTATAACGCCCAAAAGCCAGCCAAGAATAGGAATAGGCAAATTTGCAATAAATCCAAGAACCCAACCTACAATCAAAATAAGCGTAAACCAAATCGTGGACTGCAGGGCATGGAAGCGAACAAATTTATTTTCCCGCTCCATAACTAATACAGCAATGCCAGAAAACGGCCCTGCAATGTAACTTAATGCGGCAGCGACATTTTCACTTAAACCAAAAATAGATTTCATTATAAAACCTCCTTATGTGCATCTTTTGATTATATATACGCCACATTGGTCAAAAAGTCTGCTTACGTTTGCTCTCTAATACTTGTAAGAATACGAGTTAGTGTCTGCGGATAATGATTAGGAGCTCTTTCGCGCACGGCAGTTATCATTTCGTACGCCTCTTCAAGGCGGCCATCGTTATAATAAAGTATTCCAAGCATTCTCATTAAGTCACGGCGTTGATTGTTCCAGTCTTCGGCAATAAAACGCCATGCCTGCTCTAGGTGTATTAGTGCCAGATGCTCGTCATTAGCCTGAAAGGCAACCCTGCCAGCTTCAAAATTAGTGTTTGCCAGACGTGGATACGAGCCTGCTATAATAGCATCAATACGTTCATGAATATCAAAGGCAAAACCAGTAGTATCTAACTCGTCAATAATATTAACGGCCTCTTGATATTGGTTATTGGTGTACAACCAATGTGCCTGAAGTGCCAATAGTACACGGTTTTGAAGATCTGTAGCTTGCTCTAAATCGCGAATTGTTTCGTTTCTGTCATCAATTGCGATGTCTAACTCGCTTTTTTCGGCCATAATATCTTCAATTGCTTGTTCGTGAGCCTCTTCTGCAGCCTGTAGTCTTTGGATATAACGGTTAAGGTCAGACTCATGGCTTTGCTGAACTGCCGGGTAAAGTAAAAAATAAAACACAGCGGCAGTAGCGGCAACAGCAACAACAAATGTTAAAATTTCTGCGAAGTGAAAATTCCTGGTTTTTTTGTCTTGTATCGAAATGGTTTTGTATGAGCTTGTTTTGTCATTTGGTTGTATAGCTTGCATAATCTGTGGCGGTATTGCACGTACAGGTTTAGTTTTCCCAGATTTGAGCTTAGAATAGTAATTTGTTGCAATAGTGTTTGCCGAGTCTATGAAAAGTACCCGCTCTACTGCAGAAATTGCACGGTCTTTATCCTTTTGAATCAAATAACATAATGCCAAAAGATTTAATGCATCAACAAAACGAGGACTATTTTCGATAGCCCTTTTTAATTGAATAATTGCTAAATCATCACTTTTTTGCTTGATATGGTTTAGTGCCAAATTATACATAGCAACAGCATCATTGAGCTTTTCTAATGTTCGCGAATTTTTTTTGATACGTTCAAGATAATCATCTGCTGGGTTATTTTCACTTTCTAAAGAACTGCTTATAACCCAATGCATAATGGCATCACCAACATGCCCAATTTCAAACAATGCAAGCCCAAGAAGGTTTCGTGCTTGAATATTGCCTTTGTCTATTGCAACACTCTTGTTTAGTACTTCAATACCATGAGTAAAATCTAGTGCATTAAGCTTTACTAGAGCTTGATTATACAACCTTGCGGATAATTTTGAGGCGCGTTTAAATATAACTCGATCTACGTTACAATGCGGACATACATTGCCTATGTTGTCATAGGTCTTATTACAATTTGGGCACAGCATATCTACACCTTACCAGCATTTGCTTTGCCAGAAATATATTGTAACAGATCCATTATATCCAGTATTTCGTCTTGAATGCTATCCTCAATTTCGTCCACGGTGCGCACAGGTTTGTATTTGCTTATCTCATCTTTAAAATCAATCATGACTTTTGCACCTTCCTCTCATTAGATGTTGCATATTATTCTACCATATTCGCTAAACTTCGCAATAACTTAATTGAAATAATCGCAAATTTTTTTACTTTTTTATGCAATACATACTCATCCATGCATTTATTTGCAAGAAATACGCTATCGTTTGCGGGTATGACATTAACTGACCATACCAATTTGTGGCATTTGCACTGGTTGAAAGTTCCTCCAATGCGTCTTTTGACAAAATCTCAAATATAGGCGCATTAGGGTCGTTTAATACTTCTTTTAGCATATCCTGCACGCGCATTGTATATCCCGGGTTATGTGTTTTTGGAAAAGGGCTTTTCTTACGATTAATGATTTTTTCCGGAAGCATATTTTTAAACGCTTCCCGCAAAAGTCCTTTTTCACTGTCACCATGATTTTTAAAATGCCATGGCACATTGTACATATACTCTACTAAACGGTAATCTAGAAAAGGCACACGAATGTTGACCTTTGCAGCAGCCCCCATAGCTTCGCTTCGCGTGGCCAATGTTTGCATAAACCAACCCAGGTTTAAATTAAACATTTGACGAACGCGCTTTTCTTTTTCATCATCATCATACAGGGTGTTGGCTGCCAAAATAGCGCGGTCGAAATGACTTTTCACATAATCTGTTGGGGACGCTATTAAGCCGGGACGCAAAAATTTTGCACGATATTCTACATTTTGCGCCCAAGGGAAATTATTTGCAAAAAGTCGCTTCTCGTCTTGGAACCATGGATATCCGCCAAAAATTTCGTCCGCTCCTTCGCCAGAAAGGGCGGTGTTAAAGCTTTCGCCCACTTTGCGCAGCAATAGCAATAAGGCAGAATCTATATCCGCCATGCCGGGCAGGCCACGGGCTTCCATTGCATCTTGCAACGCGTCAGCAATCTCGTCACTGCCTAAGATTATGCGGCTATGGTTTAAATTTCGTGCATTTACCATCTGGGTGATAAATTCATTATCATCGTCAGGCTGGTACTCATTGGGCGTAAAGTGTTTGTCATTTCCTACATAGTCTATGGAAAATGTGTCACGCACTCCGGATACAGCGGTTATAATGCTGGAATCCAACCCGCCGGACAGCAATGCCGCAACGCGCCCGTCACCTTGCCGTCTTATGGCATCTATCAGCAAACTGCGCACAGCTTCCACAGTTTGAGCAAAATTATCTTGATGAGTTTTTGCCTTTAGCCGCCAGTATGTGCTTTTTGTAAAGCCATCTTTATAGTATGCACATTCCCCAGGGGCCAATTCTTTTATATTTTCATACACCGCATGACCCGGAGAACGCCCAGGCCCAAGCATAATCAATTCAGCAATCCCATTTGATGAAATAACAGGCTGCACTTCTGGATGAGCAAGTACCGCCTTTATGCTGGATGCAAAAATTAGTCCATATGAACCTACAGAATAATAAAGCGGCCTTATTCCTAAGCGGTCACGTGCTAAAAAAAGGCCGGTCTCATCCCAAATAGCGAACGTAAACACACCATTTATTCGCTCCGCACAGGATTGCCCCCATGCCATATAGGCATGCAAAACTACTGCGGCATCGGTATTTTCTTGAAACCTGTACCCTAAAGTAGCAAGTTCTTGACGCAATTCATTTTTGTTATATACTTCCCCATCAAAAACAAGCACATATGCCTTTTGCCCCATTACACCCCGTAGGGGCTGTCTGTTTTCTTCATGAGAATGCCCTGTATGTATTAAGCACATTTTTTCCGAAATATATGTACCTTGTGTGTCCGATCCGCGGCATTTTAACGCCTCTTGTATATTGTCGCATACTTGCCCAGATACATGCGCTGTTTTGTTAATGATTCCGGCTATTCCGCTCATTTTGCATATCCCTCATTTTACATATTTTACATTATAGTTATTGTATGCAGGATAAGCAAACAATGTGCATAAAAAAAGTTTGGTGGTATTCAAAATGAATACCACCAAACTTTTTTTACTCGCCTTACAACGTCACGCCGTCTTTGAAAATAGAAATTTCTCTATAGCCATTTACTTCATTTTTTGCTTCGGTTCCGCTTGCAACGTCAATTATATAGTCAAAAAACTGCCCAGCAAGTTCGTCCATGCTTGTATCCTGCAGCAAAACGCCCGCGTCAAAGTCTATCCAGTTGGCTTTGTTTTTTGCAAGTATGGAATTACTGGAGATTTTAACTGTTGGTACCGGCCCGCCAAGAGGTGTGCCGCGGCCTGTGGTAAATAGCACTATGTGCGAGCCCGCCGCCATTAAATTTGTCACCGCTACAATATCGTTGCCCGGCCCTTGTAAAAGGTTTAGACCGGGACGTTTTACTGTTTCGCCATAGTTTAGTACATCCACTACTGTGCAGATTCCACCTTTTTGTGTGCAACCCAAAGATTTCTCCTCAAGAGTTGTGATGCCGCCTTCCTTGTTTCCGGGGGAAGGATTTTCATAAATTTCTTGTCCATACCGTATGAAATATTCTTTAAAGTCATTTATAAGCGAAACAGATTGATCAAACACACCGTTGGTTATACAACGGTTCATGAGAATGGTTTCCGCGCCAAACATTTCCGGCACTTCGGTTAGAATGCACGAACCGCCAGCCGCAATTAGCATATCGGAAAACCGCCCCGTTAACGGGTTGGCTGTAATGCCAGAAAAGCCGTCTGAACCGCCGCATTTTAACCCTACAATAAGCTCGCCAACAGGTATTGGCTCACGCTTAAAACCGGCGGCATAGTCTACAAGTTCGCCAACGATTTTTACACCCTCGGCAACATCATCTTCCACGTCTTGAGCGTTTAGGAATTTTACACGTTTGTCGTCCCAAGTTCCCAAAACTTCTTTAAATTCTGCTATATGGTTATTTTCGCAGCCAAGCCCCAGCACTAAAATACCGGCGGCGTTAGGGTGTTCTACCATGTTTGCCAAAATTCCCTGAGTATATTTATGGTCGTCCCCAAGCTGCGAACAGCCGTATGGGTGTACGAACGTGTAAATACCGTCCGACTGCGGGAATTTTGCTGTTGCTTCCGCAACAATTTTCTCAGCAATTTTATTTACGCAACCGACAGTGTTAACAATCCAAATTTCGTTGCGGATGCCAGCCTTGCCGTTTTCGCGTCTGTATCCCATAAAAGTTTTTTGCATAGCGGCAGGGGCCGGATCGGTCAACTGCGGGTCATATGTGTATGTCTCGATACCGCTAAGTCCCGTACGCAAATTGTGGCTGTGTACATGCTGGCCGGGGGCAATTTTTGCAGTGGCATATCCAATTGGGAAGCCGTATTTTACTGCCGCGCTCCCCTCCTCTATTGGCGAAAGAGCCATTTTATGCCCTGCCGGAATTGGGTCAAGTGCCGTTATGCCAAATACACTTTCGCCCTTTGCAATTGCTTCAAGTGCTACGGCGATGTTGTCTGGCTCATTAATTTTTACAGCGTTCTTTTGTTTTAACATGGTATTTTTATACCCCCATTTATGATTTCTACTACTTTTTCCGCAAAGCCGGGCAGTTCATTTAAGTCTGTATCCCAGAATACTTTGTTTGCGCAAGTTTTTGTCACAAGGGATTTAACGTCTCCGCCGCCCCATGCGTCTTTGAAAAACTCCAGTACATGCATGTCGTCCATTATTTTATATTCTTCGCCATTACGCAGTCCTATCAACGCACCATCGCGTATTTCCGTTCCTTTATAAAATGCCAACAATGCCGCAAACGATAATGTCAATGCTTCCGGTAATTTATTAAACCGCTTGTAATATTCCAAAATGGACGGCAGCACACGCGCCTTAAATTTTGAGACAGAGTTGAGGGCAATGCTAAGCAGCATATGCTTGATATGCGGGTTGGCAAACCTGTCGGATACCGCCGCGGCGAATGAAAATAAATCATCCTTGTCCAAGTCAAGAGTTGGGATAATTTCATCATAGATACCCCTTTGCAAATACTGCGAAATTGCATGGTCATCCATCATTTCTTTTACGGAATTTTTGCCAGATAAAAACGCCGCCAACACCGACATTGTGTGCGCACCGTTCAAGATTCGTACCTTACGTTGTTTGTATGGGGTTACATCTTCTGTAAATACAACGTTTAACCCAGCCTTTGGAAACGGCAGAGTTTCTTCTAATATATGCGTCCATTCTTTGCGGGCCTCTATTGCAAAAAAGTGAAAAATTTCGCCGGTTACAATTAAATTATCATAATAGCCCAGTTCATTTTCGAGTGTCGCGGCTTCATCCCTTGGATAACCGGTTACAATGCGGTCTACTAAGGTGTTAGTGAACTCATTGCAGTTCTTTACCCAATTGATAAAATCCTGCGGCAAGTTCCAGTTCGCAGCATGGCGAAGCACACATTTTTTCAAATTTATGCCATTGTCATCAATTAATTCACAAGGGATAAATATAAAGCCTTTAGTTGGGTCGCCATTAAAAATTTTGTAACGCTCGTATAAGAGGGCTGTAACTTTGGCCGGAAAACCTGTAGGCGGCGCATCGTCTAATTTGTCTGTTTCTACATAAGTAATGCCTGCTTCGGTGGTGTTGGACACGACAAAGCGTAAATCCGGGTTTTGCATGGTGGCTTTGTAGTCTTCATAATTGGCATACGGGTTTATTGCGCGGCTTACGCTTTTTACCACACGGCGGCTGTCTACGGCCACGCCATTCTCAAACCCTCGTAATACAACGGTATAGTAGCCGTCCTGTTCGTTAACCATGTCGGCCATACCCTGGGGTATAGGTTGTACAATTACAACACTGCCACCAAACAAGCCTTTTTCATTAAGTTCATCTACGAAACTATCTACAAATGCACGTAAAAAATTACCCTCGCCAAATTGAAGAATACGTTCGGGCAATTTTTTTTTAGGGCCTTGTACGCCCTTAATAGGTGCTAAAGATTCCATTTAACATGTTCCTTCCTGCTATTTGTAGATATATTTTAGGTCTTTGCATAGCTTTAGTCAAGGAGAGGACAAAAAAAGAACTATCTCTTATGAGACAGCTCCTTGTTATTTTCAATTAAGTTATATTACCCTGCGGGCAGTTACAAATCTGGGACTCCAATAACTGCTGTTAATGTCGGTTATCCTAACGCCATCTCTTGCGTTGGGGGCATGAATCATTCGCCCGCCGCCAATATACAGCCCAACATGGGAAATGCGTCCCCCGCCGCCAGTGGCAAAAAACAGTAAATCGGCCGGGGCTATATTGCTGCGACTAACCTGAACACCATTGCGTGCCATATCGGAACTGCGACGGTATAAGCTAACATCAAAATGTCTCATAACATAAATCATAAAACCAGAACAATCGAAACCGCCACTAGGTGTTGTACCACCAAATACATAACGATATCCTAAGAATTGTTTTGCAAATTGCACAACTTCGTCTGCTAAGGAAAGTGAAATACGTACTTCCGGTAATTGTACAAAATACGGAATTGCAACATGTGTTGCTTCGATAAAAGCTGGTTCGTCCATATAAGTGAAAGTAAACCAATTTTCAACACTGGATGTAACGGTTATAACTTCGCCGCCAACCAAATGACTTATAGGCTGCCCGCCTTCATGACGCGGTAAGTCATAGACATAGACTGAGGAAAAATTGACCGTGCCAAGTGTTTCTGTAATATTAATAAACTGGCGATAGATGTATACATATTCAAATTCGCCTACATGAACCCGGTAAAAGCCACTGTCAACACCTAAGACTTCTACAACTTGGCCTCGATTAACTTGCGATACGCGGTTATCACTATCCACGTCTGCATACGAGCGCACGTTTACATTATTGGCAGTAACTACCCCACGGGTTGACGCACTTGCCACATCAGCCATAAGCCATATTGCGCCCAGGCAGATTGCAATCATAAGTACAAATTTCATTTGGTAAAACCTCCAAAAGATTGGATGCCGAACGGCTACCGAATAAATTATTACGCATATGTTAACAGAAGATTAAGCAGCTGTCAATAATTTCGTGCAAATTTTTATAATTAACAATAGACTTGTAGTATTATTGAAAGAATACCGCTGCTCGCCTGCTCCATTTTATCACTCGTTTCGAAACAGAACATACAATCGCTATTCATTGTCTAATATTTGTAGTATGATTGATTATGTGCGCTATTGGACAATTAAACAAAAAACAAGTTACAAAAAAAGCTTACGCAAAAATATTATTGCTTTACTTTTAATTAAACTTGTTTTATGCTAACCGGTGGTAATTTAATAGCAGGCTTAAATAGCTTGTTAATAATAATTAATTATATTAGGAGGTAAAAGAATGGCAAATGTTGTTGAGATTCGCTGGCATGCCAGAGGTGGACAAGGTGCAAAAACCGCATCCGAACTGCTTGCCGAAGCAGCATTTAACACAGGAAAGTTCGTTCAAGGGTTTCCGGAATATGGGCCTGAACGTATGGGAGCGCCTATAACGGCGTACAACAGAATTTCCGACAAAAAAATCAGGGTTCACAGTAATATTTACGAACCTGATTTTGCTGTAGTGCTTGATGAATCATTAATTGAGTGCGTGGATTTAACCGCTGGACTTAAAGAAAGCGGTGCTATCATTATAAACACATCCAAAACTCCAGATGAAATCAAATCTATACTGGGGGGCTACAAAGGTAAGGTATGTACAATTGACGCAAGAACTATCTCTGAGGCAACTATTGGAAGATATTTTCCAAACACACCCCTGCTTGCAGCTATTGTTAAAGTATCCGGCATCATGAGTGACGAAGCTTTTATCGCCGATATGGAAAAATCAATCAAAAGTAAATTTGCCAGCAAACCACAAGTGGTAGAAGGCAATATGAACTGCGTAAAACGCGCATTGTCGGAGGTGAATGGTCTATGAACGCAGGTAAAGGTGTAAAACTTGTATCATGGAAAGAAATTACACATGGTAGCCATGTTTTTGAAGCAGGCAGTGCAAAAAATTTCAAAACAGGCGACTGGAGAAGTCATATGCCAATTTTCAAATCTGAAAATTGCAAGCAATGTTTGTTGTGCTTCCCCGTATGCCCAGACTCAGCAATCGTTTTAGACAGCGAAGGCAAAATGACAGGTTTCGATATGGACTTTTGCAAGGGCTGTTTAGTATGTAAATCCGTATGTCCGTTTAAGGCTATAGAAGGGATGGAAGTGTAAATGGCTAGAAGAGAAAAACGTAGCGGCAATGAGGCTGTTTCAATTGCTTTCAAGCAAATCAATCCTGACGTAGTTGCTGCTTATCCAATTACACCGTCAACAGAGGTTGTGCAATTTTTCTCAACCTATGTGGCGAATGGTGAAGTCGAAACGGAGTTTGTTCCCGTTGAGTCCGAACATAGTGCAATGAGTGCATGTATCGGTGCACAAGCAGCAGGTGGCCGTTCTATGACTGCAACCAGCGCGCAAGGTTTGGCTCTTATGTGGGAAATGCTGTACATTGCATCTGCATACAGGCTTCCTATTACGACGGCGGTTATAAATCGTGCATTAAGTGGCCCTATTAACATCCACAACGACCATTCAGACTCCATGGGCGCACGCGACAGCGGCTGGATTCAAATCTATAGCGAAGATGCTCAAGAAGCTTATGACAACTTCATCCAAGCTGTTAGAATTGGTGAGCATCCCGACGTTATGACACCTTCGATGGTTTGTATGGACGGGTTCATTACCTCACATAAAGTAGAAAACATAGAACTTATGGAAGATGCCGAAGTTAAAGCATTCGTTGGCAAATACAACCCTCCATATCACCTGATGGATCAAAAGAAGCCTATGTCTATGGGCCCTCTTTCCCTTCCGTTCCATTATTTTGAATCAAAACGCCAACAAGCAGAAGCTATGAAAAATTCCAAAAAAGCAATTCTTGAAATTGCAGCGGAATTTGAAAAAGTTACCGGGCGTAAATACGGCCTGTTCGAAGAGTACAAAATGGACGACGCAGAAGTTGCAATCGTTATCATTAACTCTACAGCAGGTACAGCAAAAGACGTGGTTGACGAACTAAGAGAGCAAGGCGTTAAAGCCGGTCTTGTCAAAATTCGCGTATACCGTCCTTTCCCAGTGGAAGAAATTACAGCGGCGTTGTCTAAGTGCAAAGCTGTTGCTGTTATGGACAAAGCCGATTCACTAAACGGTGCCGGCGGTCCGCTATTTACCGACGTTACATCTGCAATGTTTGGCCGTGTAAATAACGTAAATGTTATTAACTATATCTACGGGCTTGGCGGACGCGACGTAAAAACCGACGATATCAAAGAAGTTTATGTTGAACTTCAAGAAATCGCAAAATCCGGCAAGGTAAAAGAAGTCTACAATTACTTGGGTGTAAGGGAGAGTTAAAGATGGCATATAATTTAAAGGAATGGGCCAAACGGCCAGAGCGTTTTACCGGCGGACACAGACTGTGCGCCGGATGCGGTGCGTCTCCTGTAATGCGCACATTGATGCGGGCACTCAAGCCAGAAGATCACGCAGTAGTTTCTGCTGCAACCAGTTGCGTTGAGGTTTCCAGCTTCTTGTATCCTTATACCGCATGGGAAGATTCATTCATCCACAGTGCGTTTGAAAACGTAGCTGCTACCATTTCCGGCGCGCAAGCAAACTATGTAGCAAAATTGCGCAAAGGTGAAAAAGTACCCAACACCAAATTTATTGCGGTAGCGGGCGACGGTGGCACCTACGATATAGGCCTACAAGCACTATCCGGCGCAATGGAGCGCGGTCATGACATGGTTTACCTTTGCTACGACAACGGTGCGTACATGAACACAGGTATCCAACGTTCCAGCGCAAGCCCTGCCTATGCAGAAACATCAACAACTCCTGTTGGTTCTGTAAAGCCGGGTAAAACACAAGCTAAAAAGGATCTTACCCTAATCATTATGGGTCATAATATCCCTTATGTAGCACAAACATTACCGCTTAAAAACTTCAAAGATTTGAGCGACAAATGCGAAAAAGCCCTTTACACACATGGCGCCGCATTCCTAAACGTGCTTGCACCTTGCCCACGTGGTTGGAGATACGAAACCCACAGGCTAATGGAAATGTGCGACCTTGCAGTAGAGACTTGTGTATGGCCAATGTTTGAAATAGTGGAAGGCAAACTTACACTAAACTACAGGCCGAAAGAGAAGCTTCCTGTTGAAGCTTATCTGAAAGAGCAAGGCCGTTTCCGCCATATGTTCCAAAAAGGCAACGAAGGCTTAATTGCTGAGTATCAAGCGCAAGTTGATAAGACTTGGGATATGTTGCAGAATTTGAGTGAGACGAAGTAATACTATCCCGCCATTGAGAGCGTAGCAAAGCAATCCAAAGAATTTTGGGTTGCGGCTACGCTCATTTTTATAACTCACATTTCGCAAATTACATATTTTCCGCAATATCTCCACATAATTAGAGTAATCATACGCTACAAAAAGGAGACTACTCTAATATGACTAAGCAAATGAAAGTAATGAAAGGCAACGAAGCCGCCGCCTATGTATCCTACGCCTTCACAGAAGTCGCCGGTATCTACCCAATCACCCCCTCTTCCGATATGGCGGAGTTTGTGGACATTTGGGCGGCCGGCGGCAAAAAAAACCTCTTCAATCAAGAAGTATCTGTTGTAGAAATGCAATCTGAAGGCGGGGCAAGCGCAACAATGCATGGCTCATTACAAGCCGGTGCGCTCACCACCTCTTACACAGCAAGCCAAGGTCTGCTGCTAATGATTCCAAGCATGTTTAAAATGGCAGGGGAACTACTGCCTGGTGTACTTCACGTGTCTGCACGTGCGGTGGCCAGCCAGGCACTATCCATTTTTGGCGACCATTCTGACGTAATGGGTATCCGCAACACAGGTTTTGCCCTTTTAGCATCATCCAGCGTGCAAGAAGTTATGGACATTGGTGGCGTAGCCCATTTGGCAGCTATCAAAAGTCGCGTACCCTTCCTGCACTTTTTTGATGGCTTCCGTACTTCCCACGAGGCGCAAAAAATAGAAGTTATCGACTATGCGGACTTCGAAAAATTGCTGGACAAAGACGCGGTTGCTCAGTTCCGCAAACGTGCACTTAACCCGGAACATCCAGAACTTCGCGGCACGGCACAAAACCCAGATATCTTCTTCCAGGCTCGCGAAGCTTCAAATTCTTTCTACGATGATGTTCCTGCAATCGTGGAAGAATATCTACACGAAATTAATAAAATCACAGGCCGCGACTATGGACTATTCAACCTTTACGGTGCGCAAGATGCAGAACATGTGATTGTCGCAATGGGTTCTGCCTGCGAAGCAATTGCGGAAACAGTTGATTATCTTAATGCAAAAGGCGAAAAAGTGGCATTGCTAAACGTGCATCTGTATCGCCCATTCTCTATGAAACATTTCTTAAACACGCTTCCAGTAACGGTTAAAAGTATTGCTGTGCTTGACCGCACAAAAGAGCCTGGCTCGCTTGGCGAACCTCTTTATCAAGATGTTTGCGCTGCATTATATGAGGCAGGCCGCGCGGATATCAAAGTTATTGGCGGCCGCTATGGTCTTGGCTCAAAAGACGTATTTCCGTCGCAAATTGTTGCCGTTTTTGATAATTTAAAAGCCCCTGCCCCAAAAAATCACTTCACAGTGGGTATCAAAGACGACGTTACAAATACTTCTCTTAATGTTGGCGAATATCTGGACATCGTTCCCAAAGGCACATACAGTGCTAAATTCTGGGGTATCGGCGCAGACGGAACGGTTGGCGCATGTGAAAACTCTATTAAAATTATCGGCGAACAAACAAGCATGTATGCGCAGTCATATGCGTCTTTTGACTCAAAAAAATCTGGCGGCGTAACGCGTACGCATTTGCGCTTTGGTAAGCAGCCTATCCGTTCTACCTATTTGGTAAAAGCGGCGGACTTTGTAGCATGCCACAGCCCATCATATGTAGATAAATACGACATGGTAAGCGATATTAAACCAGGCGGCGTATTCCTGCTAAGCTGTCAATGGAACGACGACGAGCTGGGCGACAAACTCCCAGGCCAAATGAAGCGCAAACTTGCAAGGAAAAATATCCAACTATATGTTTGTAACGCGGTAGAAATTGCAAGGGAACTTGGCATGGGTCGCCACATCAATACAATTTTGCAAGCCTCTTTCTTTAAGATTACAAATATTATCCCAGAGGCAGACGCATTAAAATATATGAAGGAAGCCGTAGTAGAAAGTTATGGCCATAGAGGCCAGGCAGTTATTAATAGAAATAACGCCGCTATCGACGCAGGCTTTGAAAAAGTGCGCCAAGTTAACGTTCCCGCCGCATGGGCAAACGCAGTTGACTCCCCTGCCCCGGATTTTACCGGCGCACCGGCATTTATTAAAGACTTTCATTTCGAAGTTAACTCCCTGCGTGGTGAAGATTTGCCTGTTTCTGCGTTCAATGGGCGCGAAGACGGCACATTCCCGCAAGGTACCGCCGCATATGAAAAACGTGGTGTAGCCGTTGACCTTCCAATATGGTACAGCGAAAATTGTATACAATGCAACTTCTGCTCGTATGTATGCCCTCATGCTACAATCCGTCCGTTCTTGTTGGATGATGAGCAGTCAAAGGGCCTTACAACGCTTGAAGCCACAGGCAAAGAAGCAAAAGGCTTAAATTATAGGATTCAAATTTCCCCACTGGACTGCTATGGTTGCGGCGTTTGCGCCCAAGTTTGTCCGGGTAAAAAAGGCGAAAAAGCCCTTGTTATGGAACCGGCAGAAAACGTTGACGAAGCCGCAAGCTGGAACCGCTTAATTGCACTCCCGCACAAAGAAAACCCATTTGATAAATTTGCAACCGTTAAAAACAGCCAGTTCGAGCAACCGCTTCTTGAATTTAGCGGAGCATGTGCCGGCTGTGGCGAAACACCTTATACAAAACTTATAACGCAGCTTTATGGCGACAGAATGTATATTGGTAATGCAACAGGATGTTCATCTATCTGGGGTGGTAGTTGCCCTTCTACACCGTATACAAAAAATTCAAAAGGGCAAGGCCCAACTTGGGCAAACTCGCTATTTGAAGATACAGCGGAATTCTCGCTTGGCTTCCAGCTTGCGGTAAAGCAACGCCGCAGCAAGCTTGCAGATACCCTTCACGCTCTTGCCGCATTGGGCAATGACGAAATTGGCGAAAATCTTGTAACCGCTGCCAATGAATGGCTTGCAAACTACGACTTGCAGCAACCGCGCAAAGGCACAAGCGAATGCGGCGAGGCTTCCAAAGCTGCCAGCGAAAAAATTCGCGCGGCTGTAAAAGAAGCACAGGGATGGTTCGAAGAATGTAACTGTAATGGGCCTTGCTGTGGCGAAGAAGGCAAAAACGTTAAAGAAATGCTTAAGTATGTCACAGATAGCGACGACATGCTGGTTAAAAAATCAATTTGGGCATTTGGCGGCGATGGCTGGGCATACGACATTGGCTACGGCGGCCTTGACCATGTAATTGCCAGCGGCGAAGACATTAATTTGCTTGTAATGGATACCGAAGTTTACTCCAACACGGGCGGTCAGGCTTCCAAAGCTTCCCCAACCGCCGCGGTTGCAAAATTTGCCGCAAGCGGCAAAAAAGTCGGCAAAAAAGACCTTGGCCAAATGGCAATGAGTTATGGTTATGTATATGTGGCACAAATTGCAATGGGTGCAGACTATGCCCAAACATTAAAGGCTATCAAAGAAGCGGAAGCATACCCCGGCCCATCTATCGTAATTGCGTATGCAACATGTATCGCGCACGGTATCCCGGGCGGCATGGCCAACAGCCAAAAGCAAATGAAAGACGCTGTGGACTGCGGATACTGGAGTTTGTACCGCTATAACCCGCTGCTTGCAGCCGAGGGCAAAAACCCGTTCATCATGGACTCTAAAGAGCCTACCGCAAGCTTCCAAGATTTTATTAGTGCAGAAGCGCGTTATAAAGTTCTTGCGACACAATTCCCGGAAATTGCGAAGGATTTATTCATCGCCTGTGAAGAAGATGCGAAAAAAAGACTTGCGACCTATAAGAAGATGGCAAGCAGCTAAAAATTTGATATAATAAAAGCGCGATAAAAATCGCGCTTTTATTATCTACTAAAGGAGTAAACCCCATGAGAGAAAAATCCCATATCACAGACCTATGCATAATAGGCGGCGGGTTGTCTGGCGTGTGTGCGGCAATTGCTGCGGCAAGACGTGGCCTAAAAGTAGTTCTTATGCAAGACCGGCCTGTGCTAGGCGGTAATGCCTCGTCAGAAATACGCATGTGGATTTGCGGTGCACATGGCGAAAACATGCGCGAAACTGGCATACTGGAAGAAATCCAGCTAGAAAACCTATACCGCAACCCAGACGCTAACTTTAGCATTTGGGACAGCATATTATATGAGAAAGTCAAAGCCGAAAAAAACATTACGCTATTACTTAACTGCGTTTGCGTAAGCTGTGAAATGGACGTCAACAAAATTGCCTCGATACGCGGCTATCAAATGACCAACGAAACTTGGCATACAGTAACCGCCCAATTTTTTGCAGATTGCTCTGGCGACAGCGTACTTGCCCCCCTCACCGGCGCAGAATACCGCGTTGGCCGCGAAGCTCAAGCTGAATTTGACGAGTCAATTCAGCCCATCGAAGCCGACAAAAAAACTATGGGCATGAGCATCCTGTTCCAAATTCGTGAAACTGATAGCCCAAAAACTTTTATACCGCCGTCGTTTGCGTACAAATACGAAAGCGATGCCGCCTTCCCATTCAAAAGCCTAAAATGGCGCAACCACGATACGCAAACCAACTTTTGGTGGATAGAAGTTGGCGGCGAAGACGACTCTATCCATGACACAGAAGAAATAAAAGACGAACTAATTAAAATTGCTTTTGGCGTATGGGACCATATGAAAAACCATGGCGACCACGGGTGCGAAAACTGGACGCTGGAATGGTTTGGCTTCTTGCCGGGCAAGCGTGAATCGCGCCGCTATGTTGGCGATTATATAATGACGCAAAACGACGTCCTGTCCCAAGGTAAATTCGACGACCATATAGCTTACGGCGGCTGGACATTGGACGACCACCCCCCTGCGGGTTTTTATCACGACGGGCTGCCTTCGGCACATCATGCCGCGCCGTCGCCATTTGGTATTGCATATCGCTGCCTGTATTCCAAAAATATCGAAAATTTATTTTTCGCAGGGCGCAATATTAGTGTATCCCATGCGGCACTAAGCGCGACGCGCGTCATGGCTACATGCTCCTTGCTGGGCCAGACAGTGGGTACCGCGGCGGCAATTGCCGTTCACAAAGGTCTTTCCCCCAGAGGTGTCTACGAAACTGAAATTCGTGAATTGCAAAAACAACTTATGTACAATGACTGCTACCTACCCTTCCGCAAAAGAGAAGTTTCGGAGCTTACAAGGCTGGCCGCAACTGACACACCCGTACTACAAAATGGCCACGACCGCCCACATGACGGCCAAGACAATATCTATGTAGGCGAACTGGGTCATGGGGTGACATACAGCTTTGACGAAAGCAAAAAAATAACTGCAGTCCGCATTATTTTTGACAGCAATTTGAATAGAAAACTCCTAAACATGCCATGCAATTATCCGCTAAACATGCCCGGACGGCATGTACCAACTACAATGATAAAATCATTTGTCATACAAATATCAAGCGACGGCACAAATTTTACAGAAATTTATTGTGAAAATAATAACTATCAACGGCATGTGCAAATCCCGTTAGATTGCACCACAAAACATATAAAAATAATCCCGCTAGAAACTTGGGGCGATGCAAAGGCTCGCATCTACTCCTTGGATGTTTGCTAATCTTTCCCCTGTTCCTTAATATACTTCACATACCCAGATGGAGTATACCCCGTTACACGCTTAAATGTTTTTGTAAAATGCGCAATATGAACATATCCTACCGCAATGCACGTTTCTGCAATACTAAGGCTACCCTCTAGCAACAGCTGGGTAGCTTTTTTTATTCTAATCCCCGTCATAAACTCCACATAGGTAACGCCAGTTTCTTCTTTAATGATATTGCTAATATAGCGGTTAGAAAGGTCAAATTGCTTCGATAGTTTATCTAAGCACATATCATGGTCGGCATAATTATCTTGGACATACATAACAATTTCATTTTGCGAAGTGTTGCCAAACAAAACTTCATTTGGCCTATCACATTCTTTCAAAATTTCGCTAAAAACATCATGCAATTGTGTAATGTCATGCACAACTTCCGACGTAACCATATCAAAATCAAATTTTTTGTTTACTGCGTCTTTAATATATTCAAATGCTTGTTCGCAATATTCCTCGCTGCGGATATTTGCAATAATTACATAGCAATTAGCAACAGCAGTCTGATAGTATGTTACCCATTCGCAAGAACACGCTTCTACCAAATTTGTTAGCGCGTCGATGTCCACCTCTGTGTATTTAGCATTGGGTTTTAGCACAATTATAGTAAACGCCGCCCCACTAAACTCCAACTCCGTAAGTGGCCTCGTCATTAACGAAAAATAACGCGCATCACCACTCATCATCAAGCCCAATGCCTGTTTCTTAATAATTTCGTATTGCTCTTGCCGTTTTAATTCGCTCATTTCTTTCTCGGAAATTATGCTTTGAACAGGTTTGTAGTTTGTATACCCCCACAAAACAGCTACAATAAGTACAAACAAACCAGCGGCTATAATATACAGCGCGTTTATAATCTCAAAAATTGCAACCATGCTGCCAACACTTCTGGTAGAACTCATAGACACAACAAGCTTGTCCCCATAAGCTGTTGCCAATACCATATTATATAAATTTGACATATTATCATTGGAAATTGTTATAGCAACATCCCCAAAATTTAATTGAATGTGGCCGCTAAAATCCCCAACCAGTAATTGCGCATACGAATACAATAATTCGTTGCACAAAATAAACCCAAGTGTTGCACGCCCCATGTCGCTGGCGCGCCCCATGGTAAAAACAGGGTAAGCAATTATCATAGATTGCAAACCCTCTACTTCCACAGGAATAACCGTTTTTTGTGTTACTGCGTTTATGATATCGTACAATTCTGCTGGGTCGGTACCAATGCCAGTACTTTGTACAAAAAAATCAAAGTCGTTGGTAAAGCCACCAATACCGCGAGAAGACCTGTAAACTCTTCTGTCGTCAGAATACAACAAAAAATAATTGTCTACAATTTGTAGCCCAGCACTAAAACGATCCAATTCTGCCAGCAAGGTTATATCGTTAAAGCGACACTCTGCAACCACAAGCCAATTAAAAGCCCTGCGGCCTTGAATAGTAAAAGATATTATCTCCATATCCCTAATTTGCTGCTCTATATTGCGGGCAAGTACGTCTAACTTATGCTCTGTTTGTCTTCTATCTGCAATTTCAAGAGATCTTGTAGAAACAAAAAAGAGAATAAGCCCAAAAACAGCGAAAGCAATAAATGCAACACTAAAAGAAGACAGTATGTATCTAAATTTGAGACTCATTTTTCTATGTTTTTTTCTCATGTAAATCACCCACAAAACATACCAACACGTAAACGGTTAGTATCATACAAAAGAAACGCCGGGGTAAACCTGACGTTTCTTTTGTCAATATAAGTTGATATTATCTGAAGCGCCTTGTCAAGTTGTCAATACCAAATTCAACGTGTTCGGTAAGTTGTGCAGCTTGAAGTTCTCTGTAATAAGCTTCAAATTCTGCTTGTGTTAGTGGACGTGCGCCGGTTACAAATTGAGCAACACCAGTATTAATAAGCCCGCTAAGCGTACTCCATGTGGTGCTCCAGAATTCATTATCTTCAACAGATGCGGTAACACCAGGCATACCTCTTACCAAGTAAGGAACAAGAGCTTCCATCTGGTTGTGCCACCACCAACCTTGACGGTCATCAAGGTTTAAGTTATTCAACTCGCTACCGTCTGTTCTTCTGTCTTGAACATTGCCGCCGTTATGCAAAATGCCTACTGCGTTTAAATAATCAAGTCTGCTTTCAAAACGACCGCGGTTTACGTCACGTAATACTCTTGCGCCATCTACCATTTCCCAACCTTCTAAGTCAAGACCAAAATCTTGATCAACGCCATATTGTGGCCCATAGAATGTATTCCAACGGAAGTCTGGGCAATATGCCAAGTCGATAAAGCGCATCATAGCTTCTGCTTGCAAGTCATCAGCTACATAGGTTAGGAACAGCGCATGGCCGCCACCAAGTTGTGTTGCACCTGTATTCATAAGTGGCACATTGTTTACATGGCTGGTCATTGGAGGCATTGCTTGGTAGTATCTCCAGCTATCGTCTGACATTTCGTTAGGGTTAAATGCAGGCCATACAGCATGGAAGTCTTGGCTTACTTTTGCTCTTGTTGCAGCTACATCTTGAGTAAAGTAGTCTGGATCAAACAAGCCTTCCTCAAACAATGTGTTCATGTATACCAAGAACTCGAAGAAGTTTGGATGGTTTTGTAGAGACACAAGTTCACCAGGGCCGTCTATGAAAGAACCGCCTACTAGAGAAATTTTATCAAATGGGCTGTTTGCAACAAAACCCATCGCGTTCATAATAGGACCCCATGGAGCAAAGCTAGCATGTCTACCACCAAGAGGCATGTTGTTAGAACCCAAGCCCATAGGATCTACATCCCTTACTTCACGAAGGAAATCAAGGAAATCATCCGTAGTACGTGGCATTTCTCTGCCAAGTGCGTCAAGCACACGGGTATCTACCCAGAAATATTGACCTGTCATGTTCATAACATAATCAATGTGCTGCATGATTGTAACAATTTGGAAAATATTGCCTGCTGCGGTTTGGAGAATTGGAACTTCATGAGCAAACTCATTGTTTAGTATTGGTGCCAGGTTTGGCATGATTTCCTCGTCAAAAAGGAATTCTTGCAAAGGTCTAAGGATACCTTCGGTTTCGCCCCATCTGGTGTTATTACCAATACCGTTTAGACCCCATTCAAAAAACAGAAATGCTTCTACATAATCGCCAGAAGCCATTATTAGGTTAAAAATGTCACCTATGGTTTCGGTTGAGTGTGGGATTACTTCAATGTCGATGTTCATGTAGTGGCGAGCCCACTCAAGCATCCAGATGTTGTTTGTGTCTTCAGTGGAAATCCTTGCAGGGTTGTAAGAGTAGAGTGCGCGAACGTGAACAGGTTCATGATAACGCCAAACTCCGTCTACGATTTGACCAACACCCTCTATTGCGCCTGCGTCGTCTGCAATTGGTGGTGGCGGTGGTGTTACCGGGTCTGCTGGTGCTACTGGCGGCGTGTCTGCCGGCGGTGGTGTTGTTGGTTCATCGTCACGACTGCAACCGGTCATTAACCCAATCGCCAGTACAAGAACAACTACCAAAAATAAAACTTTTTTCATGATTTTTTTCTCTCCTTTTCTAATTTAATGGGGCTCTGCCCCAAGCCCCGCCGCTACACAGGGAGTAAATCCCTGCTCCGCTCCCTTCGGGGAGCGACGGAGTCGCTTTTTATATTAAGATTAGCCTTTTAACGAGCCAATCATAACGCCTCTAACAAAATATTTTTGTACAAACGGATATGCAATCAAAAGTGGTGCACTTGCAATAAAAACTGTAGAGAAGCGCATACTTAGCGCAAGGTTTTGCCTTGTTACCATATCTGCCATTTGATCCGGCGACATTTGTGCTATTACTTCAGGATCAACGGGAATTGCTTCATTTAAAATCAGAATGCTGCGTATAACCAACTGGAGTGGCCACATACTGCGGTCAGTAACGTAAATCATTGCCGCAAAGAATGCGTTCCATGCGCCAACACCAATAAACAGTGCCATAACGGCAATAATCGGCTTGCTTAGTGGCAACGCAATTTGGAAAAAGCATCGGAACTGACTAGCTCCGTCCATTTCGGCAGACTCATAAAGTTCGTCCGGTATGCTGTTTGTGAAGAATGTACGGGTAACAATCAAGTTCCAAGCAGAAACCGAACCAACTACCAATACCCTAATGGTATTGCCCCAACTCATCCAAACCATACGCAACAAAAACGCAGGAATAATACCGCCGCTAAAAAACATTGGAATCAAGAAAATCCACGTAAAAACGCTACGTGCAAACAGATATTTTTTACTTAACGCGTATGCCAGCGGTAACATAATTGCCAATTGATACAAAACAGTTAAAACAGTATATAACAAACTGTTTCTGTACCCAATCCACAACGGACGATGGTTTAACACCTCTACATACGCCTGTAGGTTGAATCCAACAGGCCGCCAGATAACATTACCTAGCCCTACTTGGTGAATGTCAGATACAGATGCAATAATTACATAATATAGCGGATAGGCCATAATAATTAGGAAGATTGTCATTAGTGTGAGGTTTACTGCGTCAAATATCTTATCGCCTCTTGAACGACGCTCTTTATTTCCTCTGCCTTTTAGCTTTACCATATCCCAACCCCCGATACTTTGCTAGCTATTTTGTTAACAAATAATATAACAATAAGGTTGGCCACACTGTTAAACACACTTATTGCTGTTGTATAGTCAAATTGACCACCCTGTATTCCATGCCGGAATATATAAGTTCCAAAAACTTCAGAACCAGGTCTATTAAGCGGGTTTTCCATCAAAATAATTCTTTCTGCACCAAGGCTCAAAACACCGCCTGTTGCCAATATAAACAAGATAACAACTGTCGGTAGTATAGATGGTATATTTACATGTTTTATAATTTGAAGCTTACTTGCCCCATCAATTTTGGCAGCATCAACTAACTCCGGTGATACACCCGCAAGTGCGGCCAAATAAATAATTGTACCAAAACCTATGCTTTGCCAAAGACCAGACCATACAAAAATATGCGGGAAAGCGTTGGGATTACTCATAAAGTCAATACGCGTACCATTAATCATATAAAGAAGGTTATTAATAAGGCCTGTAGGTCGCGCAAGGAACAGTAAAATCATGGAAACAAGAACAACAGTAGACAAGAAATGTGGTGCATAGGAAACCATTTGCACTACTTTTTTATATTTCATGCTACGGATTTCGTTAATCATAAGGGCAACAATAACCGTAAGCGGAAACAGAGCCAATGTATACAGCGTAATACGCAATGTATTGCGCAACATTGTTGTAAACATAGGATGTTGCACAAAACGAATGAAGTGGTCAAGACCTATCCATTCGCTACCCAAAATCCCATCCCTAACTCTAAACCGTCTAAAAGCAATTTGGATACCGTAAAGTGTTACATAGTCAAATAAAATTGTGGAAGCCAATGCCGGAAGCATTAATATAAGAAGCGGTATGCTACGTTTCAATGCTTTAAACGAATAATTCCTTGTCAAAGGACTTCACCTCGCCTACGTATTTTATGTTTGGTAATAATAACTTAAAACTATCCGCTTATCAATAGCAATATTGTACACCCCTTATTTTTATGTACAAAATTGTCTGATAATTGAAACATTGAATATGAATCTTGTTGATATTCTCGAAGTTATTCTGTTAGAATATAGTCAATAAATATTATACTAATCGAGGTGCTTTTATGAACGGTAAGGACTTATCTTTTTCGACGCCGGAGAGTGTTGGCATTCCGTCAGAAGCGATTGCAAAATTTATTTGCAAATTGCAAGAACAGCAGTTGTGTATGCACAGTGTATTGGTTTTTCGCAGGAGTCAATTAGTGTCCGAAGGTTATGCTGCGCCATGGCATGTGAGTCGTAAACATCGTATGTATTCTATCAGCAAAAGTTTTACTGCACTTGGTATCGGTCTTTTGCTGGACGAAGGCAAAATTTCGCTGGATGACCCTATTGTGAAATTTTACCCAGAATATGCCCCTGGGCCTGTGCATCCATTTATTTCTGAAGCTACTATTCGCGATATGCTTACCATGCGTGACCCGCATGACCAAACACTTAGCGGGTTGGCAGACTGGTTTTCTACCCCGCCAACTCACCCACCCGGTACGGTGTTTATGTACAACACCACATGTACAAATTTACTATGCGGTATAATCGAAAAGCTGTCCGGCGTTACATTAATGGAGTATCTATATCCGCGCTTGCTGGAGCCTATTGGTTTTACGCCAGATTGCATTTGCATAAAAGGACATTGGGGATACTCATGGAGCGGATCCGGCATAATTTGCACACCGCGTGATTTAGCACGTGTTGCAATGGTTTGCATGAACGGCGGCCGCTGGGGCGATAAGCAGCTTATAAGTGAAGCATATATAAAAGAAGCAACAGGACGGCAAACAGATAACTCACTTACCAGCCGGGACGCAGAACGCTGGGCCGGGTACGGATACCAAATTTGGCGTACCCGCAACAACGGTTTCGCTTTTTGGGGCATGGGTTCACAATTTGCAATTTGTCTGCCAGATCAAGACTTGCTATTGGTTTGCACAGCCGATACACAGGGCATAGACACTGCCGAATCTACAATTATTAAAACATTCTGGGATACTATTTTTGCATCTTTGTCTGACGAAGCCCTGTCAGAAAACGTGGCGGAATTGGCCAAATTAAAAGAGTTAAACAGCAATATGGCACTTACAGTACAGCCGGGCGAACATACCATGCCAATTGCACATACAGTATCCGGTAAAACATATAACCTATTTGCCAATGCCAGCGGCTGGAGCGATGTGCGCTTCGAATTTGAAGCCAACGGCGGCCGCATGATTTATACTAACAAGCGCGGTACAAAAAAGATACCTTTTGGTTTTGGCAAGCAAGCTGGATTCAATTTCCCCGAAACACATTTCCCCGGCAACACCTTTGATGTCCCGGGCGGCAAAGAATACGAAGCATGGGCTAGCGCAGGCTGGGTAGACCACCGCACATTGTCCATTCTGTGTCACCTTACCGACGACCATTGCGGAAATCTTAGACTCAATGCCGTTTTTGATGGGGACAGGGTGACTATTCTGCTTAGAAAATCTGCAGAACGTTTCCTTATGGATTATGAAGGCTGGGTTTACGGGTATAGTATATAATAATCGTCATTGCAAGAAGCGTAGCGACGAAGCAATCCAGAGTCTAAATCTTAGATTGCTTCGTCACTGTGTTCCTCGCAATGACTTTTATAAATCCCTACCAGCTTACTTTCATTTCCGAAGGTAATTTGCCGTGGGTAAAGCATTCCCACAAATCCAGATGAAGATTTTTTACATAAGTGCATTTTGCTTCATAATCACGCACAACATAATTTTCTTGGAATGGGCGAACCGCAAGGTTGGTAAATAACAAATCCATTAATGCGGTAAATGGTTGTACTGTTTTTGTCGAACATGCCAATGTCTGCTGGCCTTTTATAATTTTTGCGACTAAATCCATTTTAGCCATATTATTATCGCCTTCGCCTTGCAATTCTTCTATGCGGCCATCGTTGTGATGAATGGTAAATGTCCAATCTTGATTGAAAAAATTTGCCAATATACGAGCATTGTCAAATGTGCAATCCATTACGGGGTTAAGCTTGTAGTTTACCGCATGTGAAGCGGCATAAAAAACATTTGCGCTGCCAGCTTGTCCTTTAAATGCAATTGTATCAAATGTTTCGATATCGTTGGCTTTGTAGCATTCTGCTCGTACATTTTGTAATTCTGCAGCTTCTTCCATGTTAAGCCCCAGCAAAAACAGTAAATTTTGTACATAGTGGGCAGTTGCATTACTTGCTACTGAGTCATAAATTGGTATACCGTCTGCGGTTTTATATTTACCAGCCCAAGAAGAGCGGGCATAGTAGTTCCAGTCCCGCGGCCACGGCACCAAAGTTTTAAAGCTTACCGGCGCACCAAACTCATTGGCTAAAATCCGTTCTTTTAACTTGCGCATAACCGGCGAATAACACCATTGGAAGCCAACAGATAAAGTTTTGCCTACCGTTTCTGCTTTTGCGGTAAGTTGGTTTAACTGTGCAACAGTTGGCACAAGCGGCTTTTCGCAAAGCACGTGTGAACCATTGTCTAATGCAGTCATACATTGGTCAAAATGCAGTTGAATTGGGGTAGAAACAATTGCCAAGTCTGCTTTGTGTTTTGCATAAAACTCGTCCATATGGTTGTAAATTGGCACCAAATCTTTAAAACGATCGTAGCAATGTGACGCAGTTGCGTATGGATCGACAACACCAGTTAACTGCATACCGAGTTCTGCTCCAGAATCTATAAGAATATTAACGTAATTGGCGGCATACCCGCCAGATCCAACCAGTAAAACGGATGTACTCATAAATTTCCTCCTTTATTACTACAATTATATCGCAAATGATGTATAATTGAAACCATGATTAATTTAAACCCTAACCAGCTAAAGGCTGCAGAGCACACTACCGGCGCAATGATGGTTCTTGCAGGGCCGGGCAGTGGCAAGACGGCGGTAATTACCGCACGGGCGGCGCATTTAGTAGCCGCGGGCATACCGGCCCACAATATTTTAATAATTACTTATTCCAAAGCCGCCGCGCAGGAAATGGAGCAGCGGTTTAAAAACATTTTTACCGCGGCGGGAAAACTTACGCCAGCGGTTACTTTTGGTACATTTCATTCCGCTTTTTACCGCATACTTAGGCGAAAAAATAACCATAGCTTGGAACAAATTTTTTCTGAAGGCGAAAGACGTACTTTAATTCGCGGTTTTTTAACCGAGCTTAACTACGATTTGGATGACGAATTCCTGTCATCTGTAATTGGCGAAATGTCGCTGGTGCGCAACGAGCTACATGATGTGTCGCATTATCACTCGGCCACAATTGGTGCAGAGCATTTTAGGGAATTGCTGGAACGATACAACGCACACAAATTAGAAAAAAATAAAATTGATTTTGACGACATGCTGTGTCACACTTACGAGTTGCTGAAATCTGACCAGACAGAGCTCGCATACTGGCGCAGTAAATACACGCACATTATGATTGACGAGTTCCAAGACATTAACAGTGTCCAATTTGAAATGGTAAAATTACTTGCCGCGCCCAAAAACAATTTATTTATCGTAGGCGACGACGACCAAAGTATTTACCGTTTCCGCGGCGCAAGACCAGAATTTTTGTTAAACTTCCCAAACGAGTATACTGGCACGGCCCAGGTTACGTTGGAAACAAATTATCGCTCTACAGACTCGATTATAAGCTGCGCAAATAAACTGATTAAGGCCAACAAAATAAGATACGACAAAAGTATCAGCGGAACAGGCAAAACCGGCCCTTCCCCTACCCTGCTGGTTGCCGAGGACCAAAATCGCGAAGCGGTACAAATTGCAGAAAAGATTCGCGCTTTAATGAAAAAAGGCGTGGACTTGAATGAAATTGCTGTGGCATTTCGTCTAAATATGCAGGCGCGGGCATTTATGGATGCATTTTTGAATATGAATATTCCATTTAAGACCCGCGACGAAATCCCCACAATTTATGATCACTGGATTGCAGAGGATTTATTTGCGTATTTGCGGCTGGCGCGGCGGCTTGGGCTTAGGCAAAAAGTGAAATATGACCCGGACGCCACGCGGATTATTAACAAGCCGTTCCGTTTCATTAGTAAAGCATTTTTGCAGGGGATAAAAAAAGACGATGTAGATTTGTTTCGTGCATACAGCTACAGTGACAGCTTACACATAGCCACAAAAACAAGTATCGAAGAGCTGCATCGCTTGCTGCTTAATGTAGCAAAGCACGAAACATCTGATGCAATACGCTATATTCGCAAAAATATAAACTACGACAGCCACATTATTGATGTTTGCGAATACCGCAAATTGCGTCCAACAGGGCTGTTTGAAATTGCGGACGAGCTGCAAGAGGCCGCAAAGCAGTTTAAAAAGCCGGAAGAATTTATTGCCCATGCTCAAGAAGCGGCACTACTTGCCCAGCAGCAAGAGCAAACAGGGCCGTGCTGTACATTAACTACTTTACACAGTGCAAAAGGGTTAGAATTTGAGCGTGTGTTTATCGCCGGGGCAGTAGAAGGGCTAATACCGTCTGTGCGAAGCAAAACCGCCGCCGAAATAGAAGAGGAACGACGATTATTTTATGTAGGGTTGACCCGCGCAAAAAATGAATTGTATATTTCCACATTAAAGTCACGGTATGACAAACCGGCGTTACCGTCACAATTTTTGAACGGGCTATTATAGTTGCATTTTTTTCGCAATATGGCTATACTTTTGTTGGAATAAATGAAATTATTTATTGGAGGTTAGCGTGAGCAAATTTATTAAACGCAACAAACAAAAATTTGTATTGGCAGTTGTAATTCTTTTGGTGATTGTTCTTGTGGGTGGGCCAATTATAGGAATGCTACTTTCGGTATTTTAGAATGCCGCTAAAATTTGTTTTCATAGTTGGGTGTTTTGCCATTGCGGGGGCGACGTACTTTTTTTGTAAATCAAAAAAAGATTGGGCATGGCTTACACTGGGGCTCTTATTTACTGTGGGGGCAGATTATTTTTTAGTTGTTAGAAACTCGCACATTCCCGGGGTGGCAGTGTTTTGCTTCACGCATGTGTGTTATATTTTGCGCGTGATACAACCACGTAACAGGGTCAAAACTGTGCTTGTAATATTAACATTGGCTACGGCAATTTTTTTTGCATTCAATCACGGGTCGTTAATTTTTATGACAGGCATATATGCCAGTTTATTTATCACAAACATTGTACTAAATATAAAATTTTGCAAAACAAATAAGCCCCTGGTTATAGCGGGGCTTGTTTTGTTTGCATTATGTGATATTAATGTCACATTATTTAATTTGCCGCGGCAATTTAACATACCTTTTACGTTCTCATGGGCATTTACGTTAATTTGGGTTTTTTATCTACCGTCGCAATTATTGCTGTCTGTAAGTGCTATTGCTTTTCCCAATGCAAAAGAATAGATTAAAACTTCTTTAACATTCATGGCCGTTGCGCTTGCAATGGCCTTTTTATATATCTCCATTTGAGTTTTATGACGCTCTGGTTTTGCATCGCTTTTATAGTCCAGCAGTACAATTTCTCCGTCTTCTTCAAAGTAACAGTCAATTATACCATGAACCAAAATAGTCTCTTCTTGGTCTTGGCTAACATGGCGGTGACTAAATAACTCGGCGGCAGGCAGCGTCATGACAAATGGCGTTTCGCGATAAACATTTGGCGAACGGCGTATGCGTGCCGCAAGCGGGGAATTAATTAGCTCATAAATTTTATGCCTGTCTATGAAAGCAACTTCTTCTGGAGTTAGCAGATTTTTTACGGACAAGTCAAGAATCAACTCTTCAATTGCTTTGGCAGTATTGTGAATATTGTAGTCAAGATGCTCGGTTACAACATGCAAGGCAGAACCTATTTGCGCTGGTGTTGGGCCTTGTGCAGCCTTAATAAACTGCGGTGGGTCAAACGATGGAATAAAATCGTTTACAGGAGTACTGTCAGGCGTTATGTCGTACAGGCGTTTTATTTCAGAAATGGAAAGCTTAGACGGGATGGGAGACTTATTGCATATATGCGGCGTTAATAGTTCTGTATCATGAGTGATTTCTACTTCGTTATCATGCAATAAAACTTGCGGCTCAAATTCGCTAAGCGTGGAGAGCCGGTGTCTGCGTATTTTAAATTCTGCAGGATGTTCCCATAAATTAAAATTTGCACCGGGGTCAACGACAAACTCATATGCACAGCGGTGCCGCAGTAAGCACGGCATAATCCAATCAAAATATGTCTTAACACCGCTACGATAATACGCGGGCAAATTTGTATCAGCCGTATTAATATGATTTGACCATTTTTGTACAGCCTTATCAAAATTTTTGCTCCGGCCGGTAAGTATCAGCAATTCTTTGGCCCGGGTCAGGGCTACATACAAGCAGCGCAGTTCTTCGGAAAGGCTTTCCCGCGCGGTTAAACGCGAAAGGCTGAACCGTGCCAAAGTGTTAGAACGCGTACGGCGTTCTGTATCTACATAGTACGGCCCAATACCAAGTTCAGAATGCAAAATTACAGGCTGGCGCGTATCATCGGTATTAAACATTTTACCCAAAAATGCACAAATAACCACCGGGAATTCCAACCCTTTGGATTTGTGAATCGTCATTATTCTAACGCGCCCGCTCGGATCCTGTGTAGGCTCGGCAATTGCCCCGCCGGTTTTTACATTTGAATCATAAAGCCGTTCGATATAATTTACAAAATGGAACAGCCCCTTAAGGCTTGTCTCTTCAAATTCCATTGCTTTCTCCAGTAAAAGCCGCAAATTAGCCTGACGAATTTCCCCACCAGGCATAGCCGAAACATGCGCCGGATACTTGGTATGGTCATAAATAAGCCCAAGCAAACGACTAACTGATAGATTTAGCGCGGCGTTACGCCATGTTTCTAAATCACGTAAAAACCTTTGTATTTTTGATGGGGCATTTGCAAACGCTATCAAGTGGTCATAGAATAAAGTCGCATCAGGCTCTTCGCAACTAAGCGGTGTTTGCTTAATTTCTAACAATTCATCTTCTGTAACACCATACACCGGCGAATGCAAAACTGTAATCAGCTCTATATTTTGACGCGGGTTATCTATTACACGCAAAAAAGCCAACGCCGTTTTAATTTCCAATTGTTCAAGGAACCCGGCGTTCATGTCTGCAACGGCGTCTATACCGTGGTTTTTAAGCTCTTCGATAACAGTGCCAGCCATGGAGGACAGGCTGCGTACAAGCACTGCAATGTCACCGGGCTTGCAATCGCGGAATGCCCCCAGGCCACTGTCCCAAACCTGACGTGGATTTTTTTTATCGAGCAGTTCCAGAATATTTTTAGCAATAACTCGCGTTTCGGCAACTATATTATCTGGGGCTTCATCGTCTAAAGTATCATCCGGCTCTTCGCTAATTTCTTCCGGCTCAAATTCATCTGCTTGATCCAAAATTTCAATTAGCATTTGAGGTGGGCAGCCTTTTGGAAGCTGGGGATACTCTGCATGACCAGAGTGTAATGCCGCATTATGGTCATACTCAACCTCCCCTACCCGTTCGCACATAAGCTGCGAAAAGAAAAAGTTTACAGCGTGTAAAACCTCTGGCCTACTGCGAAAATTGTGAGAAAGGTCTATGCGCGTTCCATTGTTACTTATCAACTGGCCGGATGGTGTAAATGACCTGTACTTTTCCAAAAACAATTTAGGGTTTGCCCGCCTAAAACGGTACACACTTTGTTTAACATCGCCTACCATAAATCGCCTATCTGCCACCGCTGATAATATCAAATCCTGCACAGCATTAGAATCCTGGTATTCATCTATCAAAACTTCGTAAAATTTATATGTTTCAATTGGCGTCAAGTCGCCAGGTCCATTTGGATATAATATGCGTATTGCAAAATGCTCTAAGTCGGTAAAGTCTAGCAGGTTGCGCGCCCGTTTTTCTGCTGCAAATTTAGCTGCAAAGCTTGTTGCAAGCTGCATTAATGCAGCAACCCTTGGCGCAAGCGCGGTTAAATCTGACTGCATTTTACCCGGCGGCGCGAAAAAAACACCCTTAACCAAATTATTAACATGCTTCTTTACAGCACTGTCACGAATAGTTTGAACACGCTCCTTAAGGCTCGGGTCAACTTCGTCCTTCTCTGTAATACGGGGCAGCCTACCCCAGTCAATATATGTAAATGCCTCGTACATGTCCGCAAAACTTGTCTCATCCGATGTTTTATTTAACAAATTTTGCAGCAATAATTTTTCATCTTCCAGCTTTTCGATATACTTTTCTGGCCCAGCTGGGAAATTACAAATAACCAACGCTTGTTTTATTCCCTCGATTGCGCCTTCTAAGCCCAGTATCAATTCATCACGCACAACATCGGCCCATTTTGTTGTGCTTAAGTCGCGCATGCTAAATAAACTTACATACCGCTCTGCGGCAACCTGTGGGAAAGGGTCGCTTTCCATAAAGTCATGAATTTTCCGCACCAAAACATCAAGTCTGCCATCCATGGTTTTGCCGCCATACACGTCTACCAGATCCAAAAATTCTTTATTCTCGTATTCTTCTTCAAAAAGCTCGCCCATTACCTGACCGCGAATAAGTTCAAGTTCTGCCTCGTCCCCTATTCTAAATGCTGGGTCAATATCCACCACTTGAAAATGTTCTTGCACTAACTTCCTGCAAAAAGCATGTATTGTAGAAATATTTGCAAGCGGCAAACGCGCAATTTGATTAACATTGCCCATTTCGTGCAAACGCTTTGCAATGCGTTCTCGCATTTCTGCCGATGCAGACTCTGTAAAGGTAACAACAAGCAAATTGTCTATATTCACCTGGCCAGACGAAACATGTCTGACTATGCGCTCGGTAAGCACAGCCGTCTTACCAGACCCGGCCGCCGCAGATACCAAAATATTACACGCATTAGAATCAATGGCTTCTTGTTGCGCAATTGTAAATTTACTCACACTTTACAACCACCCCGGGGCTATGACGTTCAGCCACAATTAAATTTTTTATAGAAACATTGTTGCCATCCAAAACACGCTTAACCGTCTCGTACGCAAGCGTGCGTGTATTATTATCCTCGCTTAAATGCGCCAAAAACACATATTCAAGCCTGGCTCCTGCCACTTCTGCAAGCAAAACACCCGCATCTGCATTAGATAAATGCCCATGTTTACCGGCAACCCTAACTTTAAGAGCCTGGTGATACGGCCCGTTTTTAAGCATGTGTGGGTCGTGATTGCTTTCCAATAAAATAATTTGTGCATCAGTTAAATGCGTACGAACAGTGTCTGTAATATGCCCCAAATCCGTAGCAACGGCAATTTTTTTGCCGCCAAATTGAAACGTATAACCCACTGGCTGCGCCGCGTCATGCGGGATATCAAATGCCGTAACCGTAACCCCATCAACATCAAATGGCTTACCCGGTTCCACAATTTTTATTTGCTCCATATTTAATTCGCCAATGCTTTTAGTACGCGAAAAATACCGCCAAGTAAGCGGTGTTGCATATATATTAAGTTTAAACCTGCGCGCCATAACCCCCGCGCCGGTAATATGGTCTCTATGTTCATGTGTAATAAAAATGCCGCTAAGCTTGCTGACACTCATTCTGGCAAGCGCATGTTCTATGCGTTTGCCGCTAATACCTGCGTCTACCAAAAAATGTTGGTCGCCAAGCCCCACACAAGTAGAATTACCCGACGACCCACTTGCTATAGTACAAAATTCCATTATTAATCATCCACCGTAATACGCTTAATGTCCGCACCCAAACCGCGAAGCTTTGTTTCAAGGCATTCGTATCCCCGATCCAAATGTTCGATTCCGCTAATTGTAGTAACCCCTTTGGCTGCAAGCCCGGCAATAACCAAGGCCGCGCCTGCACGTAAATCGCAAGCCTCTACTTTAGCACCTGTTAAACGGTAATTGCCCTGTATGATAAGCGACCGCATATCTACCCTGGGTGACGCACCAAGCCGCCTAAGTTCCCCAACATAGCGAAAACGGTTGTCAAATATATTTTCTGTAACTATGCTGCCAGTGCTTACAGTACAAAGAAGAGTGGCAATTTGCGGTTGCAAATCGGTAGGAAACCCTGGATAAAACGCTGTTTTAATATCGCAGCCTTTTAAGGCAGAAGTTACTTGCACCCTTATGGAATCCAAGCCCTCGGTAATATCTGCGCCCATTTCTTTAAGCTTAGAAGTAAGTGATTCCATATGCTTTGGAATAATATTTTCGACAGTTACATCCCCACCAGTAATAGCGGCGGCAATCATGTATGTACCCGCCTCTATTTGATCAGGAATAATTGTATATTCGCCACCAACAAGTGTTTTTACACCAACTATGCGGATGGTGTCTGTACCTGCACCACTTATTTTTGCACCAATTTTATTTAAAAAATTGGCTGTATCAACAACGTGCGGTTCTTTTGCAGAGTTTTCAATTATTGTTACACCTTTAGCAAAAACGGCAGCAAGCATAATATTAATAGTGGCACCAACACTGGGGCTGTCAAGATAAACATTACCACCTTTTAAGCCATTTTTAGCTTCAATGGAAAAAATGCCATGCTCTTGGTTAACAGTAGCACCCAGCACTTCAAAACCTTTGAGATGATACCCCATTGGACGCGACCCAAAATCGCACCCGCCGGGCATTGGCATAACTACCTTGCCAAAACGCGCCAAAAGAGCCCCCATAAAATAATAGGATGCGCGAGTATCCTTGGCTAATTTTTCATCCAAAATATAACTATTTGCATTGGTTGCATCAACAATCAATGTATGGTTATTATCCCTAAACTCACAAACCGCGCCAAGAGACTCTAATGTCTTGGCCAGGCTAATTACATCTTCTATACAAGGTACATTATCTATTATACAAACCCCATTGCAGGCAATGGTCGCCGGAATAATTGCGACTGCTGCATTTTTTGCTCCGCTTATATCAATATTACCTTGTAAACGCTTTTGGCCATTTATAACGATGCACTCCATGTAGGCACACATCCTTTAATTATAGTAATTCTAAATACATGCCTGCTATTATAACATTTTCATAACAATTTACAAGAGACTTTTTGCATTTTTGTGACATTTGTATCAAAAAACCGGTTGAGAATTTCTGGATAACTCTTAACCGGTTTTTCTAGGCTTTTTAAATTTTCAATTGGTTTCCAACTCGTAATTTTACAACAGATGCAGAAAACGGTTTAGTAATGTAGTCTATTGCACCAAGAACAAAACCGGCTTCTTCGTCCTGAACATCCCTGCGCCCTGTTAAGAAAATAACTGGGATACCCTTTGTTTCTTCATCGGCTTTAAGGGTTTTTATTACCTCAAACCCTGTTATTTCTGGCATAAGAACATCAAGTAATATTAAATCCGGCTTAAAGGTTTTAGCGGCTTTTATTCCGCCTTCGCCATTGCCTTCGAAATATACCTGATAATCGGCACCCAAAATACGTGTTAAAGCAATGATATTGAGTTTATCATCATCAATAATTAAAATGCTTTCCTTTTTAACTTCAAGGCCAGTGCCATTGCTTAATTCGTGAATAACATGTTTTTGGTTAAAAATTTGCAATTGATTTTTGATACGCAGCTTTATAATATAGCTGCTATATGGCTTAGTGACATAATCTACCGCACCAAGAGTTAAGCCTTGCTCTTCATCCCTGGTATTGTTTAGGCCTGTTACAAAAATAACGGGTATATCCTTTGTGACTTCGTCTTTTTTTAGGGCGGTTATTACTTCAAAGCCGTTCATGTCCGGCATTACTACATCTAATAAAATTATATCCGGCTTAACTTCTTTTGCGACATCGATACTATTGCGGCTGCTTCTTTCCGTAAAAACATTGAATTCGTCACTTAGGAGATACGTTAGTGCTGTGATATTTAGCAAATCGTCATCAATTATCAATACACTATGTTTAAAATTTGCCATTAAAGTCACCCTATCATTAGACTGTTGCGTTAATATCATAGAGAGTTGTAGATTCCTCTGTTAGTAGAATATCACCATCATCATGGCCTTGCTTTAAGCAATATGCAATAGCACTTGCTGTGTCCAAACTTGTCATACAGGGGATGCCCAACATACAGGCTTTCCTGCGTATTTTAACCTCGTCAAGCATAGGGTCGCGGCCTTTTTCTGCGGTACATACAATATAACTAATTTTTCCGCTTTCAAGCAAAGTAGTAGTATTGTCTGTTGGTGAAACAGAAATTTTCTCTACAACGGTAACATCAAAGCCTTCTGCTGTCAATAGCGAGGCGGTACCACCAGTTGCATAAAGTTTAAAACCTAAAGAGTGGAATCTTTCTGCAAGTTCTGCAATCTCTGGTTTATCGGAATTGCGAACGCTTATGAAAACGCCGCCTTCACGTTTTAAACTGTATTTTGCCGCAACAAGGCCTTTGAACAATGCTTCCGCAAAGTCTTTTCCAATACCCAAAACTTCGCCGGTAGATTTCATTTCCGGGCCAAGATGAATGTCGAGTCCCGTTAATTTTTCGAAAGAGAATACAGGTACTTTTACTGCCATAAAGTCCGGCTTATTTCCGTAGCCGGATTTATAGCCCAGGCTGGCTAATGTTTCGCCCATACTGGTGCGGGTCGCAAGCTCACACATTGGTATGCCGGTAACTTTGCTTATATATGGCACTGTGCGTGATGCGCGTGGGTTTACTTCAATTACATATACATCGTTTCTGTACTGGACATATTGGATATTAACAAGGCCGCGCACATTTAGTGCCATACACAACTGCTTTGTGGTTTTATATATTTTGTCCTCAAGTTTTTTTGTTACATAGTTTGCCGGATACGATGCAATACTGTCGCCAGAATGCACGCCGGTACGTTCGACATGCTCCATTATGCCGGGGATTAACATATCTGTACCGTCACAAATAGCATCTACTTCAATCTCAAGCCCTTGCAAGTATTTGTCTACAAGAATCGGGTTCTCTTGCTTTGTCCGCAAGATTACTTCCATGTATTCGATAACGTCTTTTTCGTCGTGGGCTATTATCATGTTTTGCCCGCCCAATACATATGAAGGGCGAATTAAGACCGGATATTCTAGGTCTTCGGCGGCCTTTAAAGCCTCTTCTGTCGTCATTATGCTATAGCCTTTTGGCCGTTTGATTTTCAACTGCTCTAAAAGTGCGTCAAAACGGGCACGGTCTTCGCAAATATCAATACTATCCGCGCTTGTACCCAAAATATTAACGCCGCGTTTGTGTAGTTCCCTTGTTAATTTTATTGCCGTGCCGCCGCCAAAAGCTACTATTACGCCAATTGGTTTTTCCAAGTCTATAATGCTCATTACATCGTCGATGTACAATGGCTCGAAATATAGGCGGTCTGCTGTGTCAAAGTCTGTGGAAACTGTTTCCGGGTTATTGTTTATTACAATAACTTCGTAACCCATTTTGCGCAAAGTCCAAACACAGTGTACACATGCGTAATCGAACTCTATCCCCTGCCCTATTCGTATTGGGCCGCTGCCAAGTACAACAATACGCTGCTTTTGACTGCGTTGAATAAACGGCAGTGCTTCATTTTCTGTACCATTTTTAATTGAGTAGAAATAAGGCGTTTTTGCCTCAAACTCGCCGCCGCAAGTATCCACCATTTTATACACAAGAGGTGTAAATGGGTTGCCTTTTACAAATGCTTTGCCCTTTTGGCCGTCTGCGATATTTAACAAACAGTTTAAAAACCAGCGGTCAACTTTGGTGGTTTCATGCAGTTCATCTATTGAGAAACCGCGCTTTACGGCTTCATATAATACAAAAAGTCTTTGGTCTGTTACAGTTTCAAGCTCTTTGCGAATGGCGTCGTCTTTTTTGTCTTTAAGCCGCGGCAAGTCAAGACTAGTTAACCCAAGTTCTGCACCGCGGACGGCTTTTAATAATGCTTCTTCCACTGTGTCGGCAATAGCCATAACTTCGCCGGTGGCTTTCATTTGTGTGCCTAATTCTTTTTGGGCATATACAAACTTGTCAAAAGGCCACTTTGGCAGTTTGACCGCAACATAGTCTAAAGTAGGCTCAAATGCGGCGTATGTTGTGCCGGTTACTGCATTTGTGATTTCATCCAAGGTATAGCCTATAGCAACTTTGGTAGAAACTTTTGCAATTGGATACCCAGTTGCTTTACTTGCCAGCGCAGAAGAACGGCTGACGCGTGGGTTAACTTCAATTACTGCGTATTCGAAGCTTAAGGGGTGCAGTGCAAGTTGTACGTTGCAGCCGCCTTCTACACCCAATGAATTTACAATATCCAATGAAGCTGTGCGAAGCATCTGATATTCGCGGGCGGCAAGGGTCACTGTTGGGGCAACTACAATACTGTCGCCGGTGTGGACACCTACTGGGTCAAAATTTTCCATAGAACATATGATAACCGCATTGCCAGCACGGTCGCGCATTACTTCAAACTCTATTTCCTTCCATCCTGCGATGGATTTTTCCACCAAAATTTGTGTAATTGGCGACATCGCAAGGCCTGTTGCCGCAATTTCGCGCAGTTCTGCTTCATTGCTTGCAATACCGCCGCCGCTGCCGCCAAGCGTAAATGCCGGGCGTACAATTACTGGATAGCCTATTTTATTGCCATGCTTGTCCACACTTTCAGGAAATTCCATAGCGGCGTCCAGGTCTGTTACTACTACGGACGGGATACATGGTTGGCCAATTGCTTGCATTGTTTCCTTAAATATTTGTCTGTCTTCCGCTTTATCAATTGTGTCAGGCGAAGAACCAAGCAATTTAACGCCCATTTTCTCCAAAAAACCGTCTTTGGCCAATTGCATGCTTAAGGTCAGCCCTGTCTGGCCGCCTAAGCCCGATAAAATGCTGTCCGGGCGTTCTTTTTCAATAATGCGTTTTACGGTAGCAAGGGTCAGCGGCTCGATATAAATCGAGTCAGCAATTTCCCGGTCGGTCATTATCGTTGCCGGGTTTGAGTTTACCAACACAATTTCAATGCCATCTTCACGCAGAACACGGCAAGCCTGTGTTCCCGCATAATCAAACTCCGCGGCTTGGCCAATTACAATTGGCCCCGAACCTATAACCATTGTCTTTTTTATACTTTTATCTAGCGGCATGGCCTGCCATCCTCTCCATATTTCCATAATCGTTTCGAATGAAACTAAGCTTCGTCTGTCGCAAAAAAGCGCATCTTGTGCTTTTGCTTCGCAAAAGTCACTGGGCCGCGCATTTTTTGCTCATCCTCATCTTGTTTCAGAGCGAAACGACTGCACAAAGCGGTCAAACACAAAGGTGGTGTCTGATGGGCCGCCACAGCCTTCTGGGCTAAATTGAACGGAAAACGAATTGCCGTAATTAATGCCCTCGCATGTACCATCGTTAACATTTACAAGTGACGGGGAGTCCATAAGGGCAGTGTATCCATGGTTTTGACTTGTGATATATACACGCCCAGATATAAGGTCCTTAACTGGTTGGTTAGCACCCCTGTGCCCCAACTTCATTTTTTCTACCTTATAGCCATGCGCCATTGCCAAAAACAAATGTCCGATTCCAATACCAAACATCGGTATTTCCTCTTCTACCAGCGCGCATATTGTTTCAATTATTGGGGCGTTGGCGGGGTCTGCCGGATTACCTGGGCCTGAGGATAATAAAACCCCATCTGGTTCAATTGACATGATATCTTGTGCGCTCACATTATGCGGGAATATATGCACCTGACAACCCCTTGCAACCAAAGCGTCAATTACACTTTGCCTTACACCAAAGTCTATTAGCGCAACACGATGCTTGCCTTCCCCTACAACGCGCGGCTCTTTACAGGAAACAGCGGCAATTGCGTCTATTATTTTAAAATTGCGAGCCTCTTCCTGGTCTGCTGTGACTGGCATTTGCAAAGTGATTTTACCGTTCATAGAGCCATTTTCACGTAAAATTTTAGTAAGTGCCCTGGTGTCTATCCCTTTTAATCCAACAATGCCCTTAGACTTAAAAAAAGTGTCAAGAACCTCTTCACAACGAAAGTTTGATGGGTTTTGACACGGATATTTAACTATATAGGCTTTTGCGGAAACAAAATCTTTTTCTAAATCGGATGAAATAACGCCATAATTCCCAACCAACGGGAAAGTTTGAAGAATAATTTGACCATGAAAACTTGGGTCGGTAATAGTTTCCAAATAGCCGGTCATACCGGTTGTAAATACAATTTCACCAGTCACTTCGCCGGGTTTGCCAAATAATTCGCCTTGAAAGGTAATACCATTTTCTAAAACTAAGTAGGCGATCATGTTGTTCCCCTTTCATATGTTTTAATCTTAAAAATGATACAGTAGAATTGCTTTGGCGTCAACTAGAAAATTTAAAAACTCCGGCTCCATTCGGAGGATAATTTCCGAACAGAACCGGAGTACGCAGTTTTGCATTTTGCTACTTGTAAAAAATCATTTCTAATTTCCTATGCCCCAAAGGCTTACGGCGTCAAATATTTCGACTATAAATTGGGCCGGTACCAATACACGGTCATTAATCATCGCTGCTGTGCCAAAGCCACCGGGTAGCGGCATGTCTATCGGGATACTCAACACTTCGTCGCCAATATATATATACGCAGTACGGGTTGAGTCTTCCCAGCGCAGGGGTACCCCTACTGCTTCCGCTACGATACGGAGTGGTACCATGGTGCGTCCCAGGCTAATAAATGGGGCTACATCACTAATAAGCGGTGTATCGTTATAATAATAACGCAACTCATCTAATGTAAAGCGTAGTAATGGAGTTTGCTGACCGTATAGCATAAACATAATTGCATTCAGGTCAATTTCTTCGACAAGTTCCACTGGTTCCTCACTAACTTCCACGGCTGGTTGGCCGTCTACAAGACATGTTACGGTGATATCCCTGAAGTAAATTGTATTGTTGTTTGCATGGACGCCGATAGTACCCTGTGTAAGCGGGTTATCATCTATTACGTCAAATACTACTCTCCAATCGTCTTCATCTTCCACAAAAATAGAAAACACGATTCGGTTATCAACTACATCAACTCGCATTTGATGCCAATGTGCAGGGTCTACCCTATATGCATTGTTATCTGGACGGAAGTAGAACTGGATTCCTGCATCGTACATGTAAACAGGTTCTGCCAACAGCGTACGATGGAAGTTTTCAACCCTGTAGAGATATATTTTGCCCCAATCGCTGGCTTCCGTTGGTTGGTTGGCCGGCGGCACTGTGGACATTGGGTTTGTGCTGTTGATGGCAACCATGTAATATGCGGCTTCACTGGCACGGAAAAGAAGACCCCTGTCGATAAACTCGTCATTATCAAACCAGAAACTAAGCCGCGTAGATATCTCAAAGGAGTAGTCTGTCCATTCCAACCCGCCAGAATAGGCAATGCCTGTTGCATTGGGCCCAATGCTAGTGGATGTCCACAAATGATAGGCCCAAGCCAACTGGCCAAGATGTGGTTCATCAAAATCAAAGCCCCAATCATCCCGTGCTGTGTGGTATATTGGATCAACAAAAGCCCCAGGCTCATTGAAGTACCATATGTCCAAATAGCTTTCGTCAGTGTTGAATCCCCATGAATTTATATTGAATAAATCAAACCATTCTTCACGTATGGCAAAGCCATGTCTGCTAAAATCTTCTGTATATAGCACACCTGAAGGAAGAACGATAGATTCTTCTAACACTCTTACATACAGCGGGATTACACGTTCAATAAACTCGTCGTCGGTGAATATAATTTCATCGTAATAATCACCAGCGAGCAAATTATCCTTAGGCGACACAACAATTATCAAATTTTCGCCAGGATCTAATGAGTCAACCGCTATCTCTGCAATGTCAAAGGCTACTCCATACCTTAAAGTTACATCCAGGCCGGTAAAGGTTACACCCCTGCGGGTTGTGTTTGTAATGATAAACTCCTGCGCTTCAATTGGCTCATAACCAACATACACAGTTTCAAATAGTCGCCTGTCTGGGCTTATGCCAACCGCGTCATTTTCTAAACCGGCATATGTTGTAAGGAAAACTATTGGGTCAACAATAGCGTCAAAAGCGCGTTTGGGCTGTGCGTATCTGTCAAACAAGGTTGGGGATGTTTGGTGCTGCCAGCTAAAATCGTCTCTTAAACCCCACCATGTAACACGCGAGATATAGTCAGAGAGTTCCATATAGACTTCAAACAGCTGTGCGTAAACGATGCCTTGTAACAGCTGATCCCGCTCCGACAATAGGTCGGTCGAGTTACCAATTGACACGCCAAGCTCTGATATAACGATATCAATACCAAGTGACGCAAACATTTGAATCGTATACCTTATAGCATCTGGGTCAACATTGGTTGTGTGATGGGCCTGCATACCTATGCCGTCAATCAATGGGCGGGCATGTTCACAATCCGGCGGATAAAGAGGGAACCGGGTATTTATGTCTTTAATCATATTATATGCCGCCAGCCTCTTAGCCGGGTGGTCCATTGAAAAATCGTTGTAAAATAACATAGCTTGAGGGTCGGCACGGCGCGCAAACTTGAATGCGTCAATGATATGGTCGCCCGGACAGCCGCCATCTTGTGAATAACCTATATGCCATGGAATGCGCGGGTTTAAGGCAAGTGGCCAAGTTTCCGTGGTTGTAATAACCGGGGATTCTTCCAATGCTTCGTTCACTACATCCCACGAGATAAAGTTTCGTTTCTCGGCTGTATTAAATGTTTCATTAAAATGCGTTACCAATGTCGTTATGTGCTCGTACATAATTTCCCTTGCAGCCTCGCGGGATTCCTGAACAGCTTCATTCATCCATGCTGGGCTTGAGCCTAAGCCAGTCCAGATAAGTGTATGCCCGTGGAATAACATGCCGTGTTCAATTGCTTGTTCAACAATTGCGTCATGCTGGGCAAATCTAAAGTCTCCACGATACGGCTGCATAGCAACTGCCTTATGCGCATTTTCCGCCGTGGCTACATTAAAATGACGCGCAAACAACTCTTCGTTAATATCTGTGTAGGGGGTGTTGTGCATGATATTTCCGATCAAAAAATAGTCTGCATATATTTCATGCAATGACGGTTGTTGCGAGGGTGGTATCTCAATTGCCTCGGATACTTCTGTGTTGTCGTAGTCGACAACATCACTAAAGGCTGCGGCCACAACACTAAATGTCATAGCGACAATCAGCATTGGCACAAGGAATAATACCTGCAATTTTTGTTTGAGTTTCATGGATTTCCTCCTTTGATTTAAGTAGGGGCACTGCCCCAACATATTTGAAACCAACTGAAAGCATCTATTCCCCCCTATTTATGACCGCATACGCATTCCTCCTTATGTACAGCACTAAAAAACACAGTTGTAAAAAACAGGTGGAAAGTATTTAGGAAGATTATACCGAACAGGCCAATTCTCTGTCAATTAATTGTAAGCACAAATCTATCATATTTTTTTGAAAAGATGTTTTATAATCAACCTTTCTCTTGACAAATTCTTGTAAATTGTCAAAAATGGTGAGAAACATTCAACGTGAAATGCTAATTCGAAAGGAAATAGTTAAGATGAAAATTTACGAAACATTGCCATCAGGAATTAAAATTGTAGAATACCAACCCTCGCTAGCCGCAAGCCTTGCTGAAATGTGGAACCAAAGCAACGAAGATTGGGGCGGCAGCGGCGGTGGGCTGGAAACAGAAAGCAGGATAATTGCACAACATGAAACCGCATCAAATTTTAATGTATATATTGCATTGGATGGTGAGACTGTTGTTGGATATTGCAGCTTTGCACGGTATTTTTATGATGCAAATACCGCATACATCCCGCTGTTGGGCGTACGGCCAGATTATAAAAGCAAAAAAATAGGCAAAGCCCTTGTTTTGCGCTGTGTACAGCGCGCAATTGAACTGGACTACCCATGCCTGGATTTATTTACATGGAGCGGCAATACCGCCGCTGTACCACTATATAAAAAATGCGGCTTCCTATGGGAAGACAGGCCCGACAGTACTCACCTGGCCAATTTTATCCCAACAATTGTAACTACGCCGCTTTTTACGGAATTTTTCAAAAAGGCGGATTGGTATACCGATTCCACCCGTTCGCTCGAAATTGCGCCAGACGGAGCAAAGGTAAACAACTTTGAAATTTTTGGCTACTCATGGGGAAAAGATGGCGAAAAACTTGCCGTAGGCTTCGAGAGGTCTGGCCGCAAAATGCGTTTAATTGAAACTAACGATTACAAAATTGAGCTAATGCCGCAAGAACACGAACTGGCCTTTGGCTTAGACTACGATTGCTGTTTTACAATTGAAAACAAAAGCGGTAAAGAGCTAAACATCAAAATTATCGGCAAAAACGACGGCAACATTAACTTCGATTATAACTTAGATGCAAAAATTACAGGCATACAGCAATTTCATGCAAACTTCCATGTTGGCCCAGTGGATGAACCGCAGGATTCATGGAAGGTCTACCCATGCCTGCTGGCAGATGTTGAAATAAACGGGCAGTCCGTAGCATTTGGTATGGGAATAGACTCAAAATTCCCGGCGATGGTAGAACTGTCGCGGGAATGCGCAGTTGACCAAATAGGTATGAATGTCAAAACCCACATCAGCATCCGCAGTTCATTGCTTGAAGATGCGCAAATTACCATAGACATACCTAAAAACAGACTTCTGGTTCTGGAGAAGAGCCTGCTCAATGTGAATGTATCTACTCAAGAGAAGGCATCCATTTCCACAATGGCCAAAATCACTGGCATTGGTTTTGAAATGCTGCAGCTAAACTGCACAGCTACATTAAAAAACGGCAAAGTATTTAACTTCGCTGCCCCAATGGAAGTTGTAACCAGGGATATGACCCATGCTTTTGGCGGAGAAAATCTATACAAATACAGCATATACAACGGCCCGTGGGGGATTCACTTAAATAAAGACGAAAATGAAGCAACCATTTCCCATATTGCAAACGATGGGTACAACAGCGATGGCTACATGACGCCATTTGATCCGCCAAAACTAGGCAAGCCATATGTTGACGAATTTAATCTACTAAAGCCCAATGTCAAAATGTATGCACAAGACACTCTTATGATAATGGAAGCAGAATATGTTTCCGAAAAATTCCCCGGCATAGTTGTTACTCAGGTATACAAACTGGCGTCTTCCGGGCTTATAACACGCCATAGTCTGGTAGAAAACCGCGCCGCCAAACCGCAGCATATTATGCTTCAAGACAGCTATGGCCTTGAACTTGGCGACAGCACGGTCTTTAGCTACAACGGACAAATAATGCAAAATAATACCTGGCCAAAACCTAACAGCTGCATATACGGGCTAGACGGCATAAACCTGGATAACTTTGACGAAAACTGGGCTTTTGAAGCGTCCGCCACAAACCCAAAAGGCTTTTGTTGGCCTACAAATTACAAATTTTCTATCAAATGGGGGATGGCAATTAACCTCGAAATTGACCCCGGAGAGCTTGCACCCGGGCAAATTTTTGAAACGCAGCCTGTGGTTTATGCATATGGCTTGTTTACAAATTTTAATGACTTCCGTAATTATGCCCGTCAAATTTATAACCTGAAAGACATAACACCGACAAACCCAATAGACATTGTTTTAAATAACTACAACCCATTTATTACAACCCCTGATATCAAGCTGGGGGTAGTTAATAACCGAGAGCAAGTGCTGGAGGGTGATATCAGTGTTTCATCAAAACTATTTGAAACTCAAACCCAAACCAACCCGCACGAAGAGCTTGTACGGCGCAACGACTTTGATATTTCATTTTGGCGCAATGAGCAAAGCGAATGTTTCCCGCGCCTATCACCAAAGGAGGCAATTGAACTTGCCCAAATTTCGCTAAACACCGTAGCCTATGATAAAACCTATAGCAAAGCGATGTTTTTCCCAAAAGGTGAAGTTGCTTGCGAAAAAGACGGCACAAATCATATTGTTTCAAATGGTGCAATCACGTTTAAAGTTGACCCAAATTATGGGCCGGTTTGCTATTCCCTAACCGATGCAAAAGGTCAGGAGTGGCTGCTTAGTCAATATCCAGAGCACAAGCCTTTCGCCTGGTGGAACCCGTTCTTAGGTGGGCTTACCTCCCGCCCAACCAGTATGAATAATATTACCGTGTTAAAAGAAAAAATTGACGCGGACTTTGCAAAAGTTAACGATAACCTTGGCAACACCTGGCATGGAATATGTACTACTATGTCTGTCAGCGAAGATGATGAACTAAAAGGTACCGTTTACAAAAATTATTTTTTGACGCTACCCGGCCTGCCTGTTATATGCACGTTTTTTAGTTTAGAAAATGGCACAGGGGAATACAAAAATGGTAAAGTAAATATCATTGCCTCCATAAAGGCTGACGAAGACCCCAAAAACGTCTACGTTGACATGAAGGACAAAGGCCTGCGCGACTACCACTTCCGCATGGGCACAGAAGATTTGGATGACCTAATGTTTGAAAACATGGCCACAGTAAGCTCTTCCCGGGAAGAAAAATTGTACGCGTTCCGTTGCAACAAACACAACAAAAAACGAAACTTTGTGTGGGGCAATAATAAATTGCCGCTGGAATTTATTTTTCCTACACACACTCCAGTTGCTTATGGGGAAATATTTACTTCCGCGCCCGCATTTTTTGTCATTAGTAAAAAAGATTTGCTCCAGGGTGCGCTGGATGATCTTGGGCGTATTAGGTTTTAGACAAAAAAATTTTGCTGATGCCCATTTTGGGCATCAGCAAAATTTTACAACCCAAAATACTCTGCAACAATATCTGCAGTTTGCCCAACTGTAGAATCATCATTCCAGGCAACCTGCTTAATTCCATATTGTGCAGTTTCGTACGGCATTCCATGTTTGGCTTTTTCACGCATTATTTCTACCTTACTAATGAGTTTCGCCCTCTCTTCTTCCGAAACATCAAGGCGGCGAACTTCGTTTTCGTACCTATCATAAAATGCAGCTGCTACTTTGACGTTAGAGATATTAACCGCATGGGTTACAAACGGGATTATGCTATCTATATCAATAGTGTTTTCGCAAATTACTTTTTCATGCACCGCGGTAAGCTGGATCAAATCCATGATAACCATAGGCGTAAAATCACGGGCAATTGCACGTTCCGCACGCATAGCGTCTTCGGGGTCTTGCGCAAAATAATTTTCATAATCCATTTCCGTGCGTAACATCCCCGGCTGAAATTTTGGGTCTGCATTTTGGGAGTGCTTGTAACGATTATCACATGTATGATATACATGGATACCGTATCTGCGGCCAAGTTCGTCGGCTACTTCTATCCCATCGCCCATTATAAAATACACGTTTTGCAACAGTCGTTTCATTACGTTTTCAGGTATTTGGAATCTGGATGCGGCTCTCTCTTCTAGCTTTTCCGCCACTTTAAACAGCCGGTGTACGGGCGAAGGGTTGCCGCTGTACTCTAGTTGCGTTTCAATTTCTTTTGCCTTGTCGTACAGCATTTTTACATGATCATCATTGGTAAAGTCGGCCTGCTTAATTTGGCGGATAAACGCAATTACTATTTCTTTTAGTTCGTGCAAAAGCGCAACTTCTTCGTCGATGTCTATTACTTTTTTGCCCAGCACTTCTAAAACAACTTGCGACCCGCCGGTGCTAAAAATATGCTTAATGTCCTTGATGCCGATACCTAGCTTCCGTAAAATTAAAATTTGCTCCAGCTTTTTGATATTGGCATCATCGTACATCCTGTAAGCATAGCCCTCTGTTCGTTGGCTTTGGATAAGCCCAGTTTCTTCGTAATAACGGAGCGTTCGCGTCGATACGCCATAGTGACTAGATACGTCGCCTGATTTTGTTAATTCAGTCATTGCTACCATCCCTTGTCTGATTAAAATTTACTATCTGGCAGCATCGTAACCGTTGACGCAACGTTCGTGTCAATACATTTTTCATCTCAACTTAAACCTTCGCGGGGCAAGTTTCACAAGCAGTACAGTTCCTACGCCAATATACAACACCGTAGCCACGGCAATACCAATTGTATACGGCACTAGCGCAAACTGAAAATTAAACGCGCTGGCATAAGCGATTATATAAATCACAAAATTAATTATTTTGCTTGGGATGCTCTTGTCCTTGCCTTCGGAATCATATGGTTGGATTACATAGTACAAAAACAAATCATTAAACGAAAAAAACGCGCTTGTAAAAAACACTGCAAACAGGAACCACAATGCGTATGCCAATGTCATGTGTCCGGCGAGTATGGCCACAGAACCTATTACAGAAACATACAAAACTATAGAAACAACAAGGTTATATCGCAAAATAACGGTAATACGGGACTTAAATGATGTCAAAATTGTTTTTGCCCTGCGATAATACGGATAATGCAGCATTTGAATATCGCAATTTGAGAAAACGGATGCTGTTACAATCCTGCCCATTGACGCGAAATATATCACAAACAGGATTATCGACGTAAAGCTAAAAAATCCGGATAAGTATTCGACGCTCTCAAAAAAAATGAATTCGATAGAAAAAACAATACGATATACTGCAAACACAGCAACCACAATAAGCGGCGCAAACAGTCCCAGACATCTGAAAATCATTTTCTTGGCAAAGAATTTGCTATGCCTGTCAAAAAAAATAGCGTTTAAATAATCGAAGCCCTTTTTGTGAGTGTGCTTATCTACTTTTAAAGCATCAGTGTCAATGCCCTGGCTCCATTTGCTGACGCTCATACCTACGGCACCGGCGTTTTTCATTTTTTGGGTTTGTTTATCGGTATATACCTGCAAGCGATGTATTTTGTCTTTCAAAAATTGCAAATACAATGGGTATCTGTTGATATAAACCAGCGAACCGGCAATAACCAAAACCGACAACACTATTATAACCGGGTTAGAAAAATTGGCGGCCCAGTTTGGCGCGGTAATAAAAATAGGCATAAATATAAACGCAATATAAATGGGAATGCAAAAATATAGCGATGTGACAATATCCCCAAAATGCCTGTTTAAATGCTTATACATTTTCAAATTGATAACTTCGCCAAACAGCCCGGCGGCTACATATAATAACATCGCGGAAACTGTTGCAATAAACCATGCAAAAACACTGTCGGTTAAAACCGCAAAAGCCAGTGCCAAAAATGGAAAGGTTAAAATAACGCTGGATACATGGTCGGCCAAAATGCGTGACTTTGCGTATGTTTTTGGGTTTGCTCTTAGATAATTTATCATCATATCGTCGTTGCTGTGATTTATCCCGCTGATAAGAGTGCTTGAAAGCGGCGCACCGATAATGCTCATGATAAACCATGCGAAAAGTGAATACTCTACAGTGCCGCGCATAGTTAGCCCGCTTAGTACAGTTTCGGCACTAAACACACTTACCGGCCCGCCATGATATGTTACCAAACCGGCCAGCCCACCAAAAAATACAACAATTGCAATGTACATCAAATGGAAAAGAGTCTTCGTGTTAATAACAAACAATGCACCAAGCACGATAATTACGATTTTAAACGCGCTTTCGCGATACAGGCTGGTTAGTTTAAAAAAATGAATCAGACGGTTGCTCATCAAAGTAAACCTGACTTGTAGCAAAAGAAGAATTAGTTTAATCATGGGCAGGCTCCTCTGTCATCATCGCCATGATTTGGTTTTCGAAATCCTTGTCCTTCATTCGTTCGGCATCAAGCTCGGTTAGCTTGCCATTGTGCAGGACAACAATTTCGTCGCATAAATCTTGCGCCAGCGGCAGAATATGAGTTGAAAAAATAATGATATGGTCCTTTTTAAGCGACTCTATCAATTTTTTAATTTGCACCGCCACAACCACATCAAAAGACGTAAGCGGTTCGTCCAGCAAAATTACTGGCGGACGAAGAATAAGAAACGCAAGTATTTGCAATTTGTTTTTCATGCCATAGGAGTATTCACGTATTAGCTTGTGCCTGTCATCGTCAGAAAAGTCAATTAGCGCAAAGCTTGCGTTAAGGTCTACCTCTGCGGTTATTTTGCTTTTATTAATATCGATGAAAAACTTCAAAAATTCCTGCCCTGTCATGAATTCTGGCAAATGCGGCTGGGCGAAAACAAAACCCATGTCGTCGTAGGTTGCGCTGCGGGGAGCACCGCCGTCTGGTTGCATAAGTATCTGGCCGCTGTCCGGGGTTAAGTTATTCACAAAACAGTTAAACATCGTGGTTTTACCTGCGCCGTTGCGGCCCAGCAAACCGTAAATCTTACCCTTTTCGAAGGTATGTGTCGCGCCGGATAAGACGCTTTTGTTATCAAAGCTCATTTGCAGGTTGTTGACGATTAGTTTCATAAGAATCATCCTTTAACATATTTATTTTGCCCAGCCGAAGGAGCGTTTTACCGCTTCTTGCCAGCCAGCTAACAGGTTTTCGCGCAATGTTGCTTCCATTTTCGCACTAAAAACCCTATCCACATTTGCATTATTTTTGATATCCTCTTTGTTTTCATAAAAACCAACGGCAAGCCCAGCCAGGTAAACCGCACCCAAAGCAGTGCTTTCGGTTATCACAGGGCGGATAACATCCACACCCAAAATATCCGCCTGAAACTGCATTAAGAAATTGTTTGCAACCGCGCCACCGTCTACGCGGATTTCTTTTAACGCCAGCTTTGCGTCTGCCTCCATAGCTTTGATTACGTCATAGCTTTGATATGCCATCGACTCTACTGTTGCGCGAATAAAATGCTCTTTTTCTACGCCGCGTGTAAGCCCTACAATTATGCCGCGGGCATACTGGTCCCAATATGGCGCACCCAGGCCCACAAATGCCGGTACTATATACACGCCGTTCGAGTCCTCGACTTTAGTTGCGTATGCCTCTGTAAACATGGCATTATCAATCATGCGAAGACCGTCACGCAGCCACTGAACAGCCGCGCCCGCAACAAATACGCCACCTTCAAGCGCGTATTCGACTTTGCCGTCCAGCCCCCAAGCAATAGTGGTCAAAAGCCCGTTTTGAGAATTTATCGCGTTTTCGCCAGTCTGCATTAATATGAAGCAACCCGTGCCATAGGTGTTTTTGACCATGCCCGCATCAAAACAGCATTGCCCAAACAGTGCCGCTTGCTGGTCGCCGGCTATACCCGCAATTTTTATTTCACCGCCCAAAAGGGCTGTGGTTCCATATACATAACTGGAAGGTTTCACTTCCGGCAGCATGTTATGCGGGATGCCAAGCTCTGCAAGTATATCCTTGTCCCATTCAAGGGTATGGATGTTGAAAAGCATTGTTCGTGAGGCGTTGCTGTAGTCCGTAACATGAACTTTGCCATTTGTCAAATTCCACACCAGCCAGGAATCTACCGTACCAAACAACAGCTCGCCGCGGTTGGCTGCTTCCTGCGCGTCGGGGACGTTTTCCAGTATCCAGCGCAGTTTTGTGCCAGAGAAATACGCGTCTACGATTAGTCCCGTTTTTTCTGTGATGGTTTTGTCAAAACCGCTTGCCTTAAGCGTGTCACAATATTCCGACGTCCTGCGGCATTGCCACACAATTGCGTTATAAATGGGCTTGCCGGTGTTTTTGTTCCATACAATTGTTGTTTCTCGCTGGTTGGTTATGCCTATCGCGGCAATTTCGCCGGGTGTGGCGGCTATTTTTGCCCTTGCTTCCGTAGCAACGGAAAGTTGGCTGGACCATATTTCCATAGGGTCATGCTCTACCCAGCCAGGCTGAGGGAAAATTTGCGTGTATTCCTTTTGCGCAATTGAGCAAATTTTGCCCCCCTTGTCGAATAGGATACAGCGCGAACTGGTTGTGCCCTGGTCAAAGGCCATTAGGTATTTTGGCATATTTTTTCTCCTAGTATGTTTTCGTCAATCCATTTTGCTACGCCGTCGTTATCGTTGGTGTCGCAGATAAGGTTGGCGGCGGCTTTTACTTCATCAAAGGAATTTGCAACAGCAACGCCAGTTCCTGCATATTCAAGCATGTCAATATCATTAAAATCGTTGCCGAATGTGATAATTTCAGATTTATCTATTCCCCAAATTTTCGCAAGCGCCATAACAGCTTTTGATTTTGTGGCGTCTTTGTGCATTATTTGTAAAAAATCGCCCAACCCATCAGAACTCATAACCGAATGTAATCCGTCTGGTAGCGATTGCTCTATAAACCGTTTATTTTCCGGCGATGGATTAAGAGTGTAAATTTTTTCTGCATCAATTTCATGTTGGGTAAAATCAACGATTTGAAATTGGGTTATGCCCGGCCAAAAATCTGATACTACAAAATTTGAGTAGTGCATGCCTGTAACTTCGGATGTAATATTTATCCCGCGTTCGTGGCAAGCCACCAAAAGCGGGCGAGCCAATTCATGTGGAATTAAGCGGCTGTATATTGTTTTATCGCCAATTTTTGCTACCGCACCGTTCATTATAATTTTGCCGTCAAAAAGCCCAGGCGGGGCAACTCGTTCTGCACTGCCGCCGCGCCCTGTAGCGTAAGCAATTTTTATGTCTGCCTCGCAACAGCGGGCGAATACTGCCTTTGTATAGCCCGACACAGTTTTGTCTTCGCGCAAAAATGTACCGTCAAGGTCGGTTACAATCATTTTTATGTTCATTTAATTTCCCTCCACATTAATTACCGTTATTCTCATGAAGTTTTGGGTAAACATAGACGTGATTATATCTATCCGCATGTTCCTGCCTGTCACTATATGCCCAGAACCAAGCTGGTCATGTTCAAATTCATTTTGCGGCAGTAAAACATCTATATAATGCCAGAATGCTTCGGTTGTGACTAGAAATTGTTTGGTTCCATCACGTGTTGGGTATATTTCGTTTTCAAATTCAATTGCTCCATTTGGTAAAGGAAATTGCATTTCTGTATTATTGCGGATTAGAATCATGCTTGCTACATCGTTAGTTCTGGCAGCCCTCATTGCTGATATTTCATAAAAACCTATTCGTTCAGCACTAAAAACGGCACTTATTATATACCCATTGAAAAATGCCGCTATAATAAAAGCTGTAGCAACTGTGCCGATTGTTGCTATCATGATTTTCCTTTTTGGGGTGTTCATTGTACAGCCTCCATACTATACTGTATCACCAACTGAATTTGAAATCTCATCGTGTAATAAGTATGCCTTTCATATTTTCGCTATTGTTGTGGATTTTCAAAACGGCTTGTTTTTCGTCCTCGCTGCAGCCGATGAGTATTTTTATTTCACTATCACGTTTTAGCAAATCCACAGTACAAATGATGGCGTCAACAGACTCGCCGTTTGTACCCTTCCAAATATCTATACCCCCGCCGTCCATTGACGTTGTACCGTCCAGATAACCGTAGTCAACCGGATATATGAAGCTGGGGTATTTTGGGTGTGGGCTACCTTTTGGACGGTCGATAATGATTTTAGATTCTGCAACAAGTGTATCCAGGGCTTGCCAAAAGGCGGTGTTTTCTTTATCCAATATGCATGTCCAGCGTCTATATTTTTGGCCGTCATATTCCTTATAAAATTCTGTGGTTCGAAAACCGCATTTGCGATAAAACCCTACCGCGTCATCATCGGTTTTGGCCTCGATAGCTTTTTTATATTTTTCCCGCAATGCGAAAACCATTGCTGCGCCAATGCCTTCATTGCGGGCGGTTTCAGCAACAGCGATATGGCAAATTTCTAGCGTTTCCGGCAATACGCGAAAGCCGCATATTCCCAGCGGCTCGCCATCTTCCACCCAACCGTAAAATATTTCGTCGGGATATCTCATTAAGGCGGCGTCTATTCCTTTTGGGGATTTATCGCCTAAACAGCCGGATAATAGTTGCCGCACAATTGGCTGGTTCAATTTTTCGGTTATGTCGCAAAACATGGTATACTCGCTCTCCACTCTGTTATAAATTGCGAGATAGATTGCTGGCGTTCGCCGCGCTCATCGCTTGTGGCCTTTTTTGCTACGTCAAATAACTCGCGGCTAAGGCTCCACTTTTCAAAACATCTGTCGTGATTATCGCCAAAAAATTCGAACGCCGTTGCACCCATTGCGTAGACATTTGTTACTTCGTCTATTGCCGCGCCAAGCATAAATTCTTCCGGAGACATAAAGCGGCCACTGCCGCACATACGGCCCACTTTATTGACATAGGGCACTTTTTCATAAAGCTCGATATCGCAAAGGATTGTGCGGTTGGTAGCAAAATCATACATAATACAACCGTTGTAAAAGTCGATGGCAACGTAACCCTGCTGTGCCACATGGGCATGGAAGTCTAAAATATCGTCAAGCACCATCAGCCTTGTAGCCGTGGGCATTTGAAAGAACTTTTCCCGCGACTGCGGATACTGCATGCCCATGCACTCCGCATCCGCCCAGTCGAAAACCATGACGTACCCGCCGCCAATTTCTTCTGCAGATATAATATTTGCAAGAGCCGGATGTACCAGGTCGCGGTAGATTGGTACGGCGGCTTTCATGCGTTCTATAGCTTCGTGAGGGCCGACATTAGCGCGCTGGGTTGGTGCCCCGGCGAATTTCATAAAAAATTTGCCGCCATTGTTTTGCATACCAAAGCATATATTGCCAGAATCCTGGTCGTCAAAAACTTTAAACACTTTGCCGTATTTGCTAAGGAACGAGAAATTGAAGGAGGCTTTAAGTTTATAGGGTATGCCGTCTGCCCATTGTACATGGAAGTCTCTTCGATACCATGATGGAACAGGATTTTGCATGTTGTCGTACCACGCTAAAACATCTTGCGATTGCTTCATCATTGTATCAATCTCGGGCTGTCCAAACGGTATCGCCCAATAAATTGATGAAAGGGTGTTGATGGAGAGATATAACGCCAGCAGCTTAAAAAACTCAATCGGCGGCTCTCCATTGAAATATCCACGAAGTTGCCCCATCGCAAAATGAGGACTTGCGGCGGCACACCACACGATTCGGTTAAACTCTTCCCACGGGTCGCCAAAGTCATAGCGGTCGAAGTCTATGATTCTAAGCTTGTCATTTTCAACCATCATATTACCAACGTGATAATCACCATGTTGGAAACATTGAGGACGATTGTTTAACAAATGACGATTTTCCTCAATGTAGACTGTTACATATTCATCTCCATCAAACCGCAAACCACACTTATTATATCTTTCTATTGTCATATCTGTTTTGCGGTTAAAACGCATCGCCCAATCTTCATGTGTTTTTGGCGCAGAAATTGAGTGCATTTTACGTAATATCTGGCCGGACTTAAAACCCAGTACATATTGCTGCGTGTCAGAAAGCGTAATCAAAATCTCTTCCAAATCTTCGCCATCAATCCAGGTTTGCAGCAAATATACGCCGTCGCCACAAGTGCCAAAATCAACAGGAGCGCACATAGGTATATCCAAAGTCACAAGCTGTTTCAACATAGAATACAGAGACTTTCTTGCTTCATATCGGGAAATTGGCGTTATACGAAGCAGATATTTTGTTCCACCAGTGTCAGTGACGCAATATTTCTTATCTTCCGACCAACCTTTTGTAATTGGTTGAATATCAATAAATTTCCTGTCAAATTCCACCCATATCCGCGCTTCATTTATTTTGGCAACAATAAAATCATTCTTACCTGCCAAATATTTTGCACGGCCTTCGTCAATCGGGTTTTCTTCCGCCAGACGAATTTTTATGTTTTCATATTCCTTTGCGGTATGTGGCATTGCATTTAAGTAATCGCGAAAGTTTATATAATCGTGCCAATAAATACTGTCTGTTATAACAACATGAATTTTATGCGTAGCAACTCTATCACTACTATCTGTGTCCTCTCCAATTGCAAAGCGTAATTGCGTATCATCAAACCAATTACGACGCAAAAATCCGCCTGCGTGCAAGGCTGGTACAAGTTCTTCGATTTCGGCAAAATCGTCCACTGCAACGGCAATATCTATAATTGGCTTGGCTTTAATGCCTACAATTGCCGTACTACCAATATGCTGGACATCCTTTGCTACAGAACCCAAAATACGCTTAAGTTTATGCATTGTTTCGGCAGCAACGTTTTTCCATTTTGGGTCGTGGTCGGCTAGTTGCACTGTGCCGCGCTTTAGTCCAAGTGTCATTGTGAGCCTCCTTGTATTTAAGCACATGCTCGAATAACCCAAGTTTATCACGCATATTGTAGCGGTTCAAGTGAAAACGTCATTCTAATTTGGCAAGAATACGCACAAGTTCCGTCATTCCGAGCCTTGACCCGGAATCTTCAGGCTATAAATCACTAAACCAAGTTTATCACTATTAGTACAAATTACGCTTTACTGTGGTTATTGTCATGAACTTGGTTACAAGGTTGTTGCATGAAAATTGCGGATCAAGTCCGCAATGACGAGGCTTACACATGTTGCTCGCAAATTAGAATGACATGACAACAAAAAAAATCAACTGGCCATAAATCCCGGCCAGTTGATTGATTATCATGAAACAAAAACACTATCTAACCCTTAACACCAACAGTCTGTATACCCTGCATAAACTTCTTCTGTGCGAAGAAGAAAATAATAATCAGCGGAATAATAGACAGTGTAGACATGGCTATAGCAATATCATTACGACCAAGGCCGCCGGTATCCAAGTACATATTAATTGCAGGCGGTATGGTTTGCAGTCTTAAGGAGTTGATATAAATCAGCGGCGTCATAAGGTCGCTGTAGCTGCTCATAAAACGGAAGATTGTAATTGTCAAAAGCACACCTTTACATAATGGCAGTACAATTCGCCAATAAATTAAGAAAATGTTGGCGCCATCAATTTTTGCAGCTTCGTCAAGCTCTTTTGGTATGCCCATCATAAATTGGCGAATCAAGAACACGTTAAATGCGCCGCCGCCCCATATGGAACCCCACCAAAGTACGGTTAAATTATCCATTAGCCCAATGCGACTAAGCATCATGAATGTTGGTATCAGTGTAATTTGGCCGGGTAGCATCATAGTAGAAAGCATTATTATAAACAAAGGACCTCGAAATTTAAAACGAAGCCTGGCAAACGCAAACGCGGTCATAGATGATGTCAGCAGTGTAATGACTACGTTCATAATTGCCACATAAAATGTATTGAAATACAGCCTTGTAAATGTAACACTGCCTATAAAGTTCCAACCACGGCGGATACTGTACGTGCTTATTTCTCTTGGTATTATAGTAAACGGGTTTTCAAAAATATGAGCCAGCGGTTTAAATGTACTGGAAATCATCCATACCAATGGGAACAAAAACAGCACGGACAGCCCGGAGAAAAATAAGATAAAGATAATATTCCCAATCAGCTTCTGACGTTTTACACTTTTATATTTTACTTCATTCGTTGTCATTTATCTTTACCCCCTGCCGCGTTAGCTTGTGAGAATACATGATTCTCGGAAAATTTAAGCACACAGAAGGTGACGGCCATAATTATAAGGAACAGCACCCACGCAATTGCAGACGCATACCCAAACCGTCCGTAAGAGAAACCTTCGCGGAACAAGTACAACACCATAAAGTTTGTTGCACGTGCAGGGCCGCCGCGTGTAATAACAAGACCAGCCTCAAATACTTGTAGCGCACCAATTATACCCATAATAAAGCTAAACAAAATTACGGGCGAAATCATGGGCAGTGTAACAGAAATTAGTTTACGGAAACTCCCGGCGCCATCCATTGTAGCAGACTCATATAATTCTTCCGGGACTTGCTGAAGCCCAGCCAGGAAAATAATCATAGGGCCGCCAATACCCCATAAGCTAACACCAATTAACGAATACAGTGCCACGCTTGGGTTGGTAAGAAAGCCGACTGGCCCTATATTTAGAAAGCCCAAAACCTGGTTAATGTACCCGGCATCCCTAAGCAACATGCGCCACATAACAGCAGCACCAACTGTTCCGCCAATTATAACCGGTAAGTAAAAAAGTGTACGGAAAATGCCGATACCTTTCATCTTGCGGTTCATGGCCAAAGCAGCCAACAGCGCAAGACCCCTGGAAAGGGGAATTTGCCATACGGCGTACAGCACTGTAACCCGCAAAGAACCACGGAATATAGGATCACTTAGTAACCGTCTATAGTTATCAAACCCAACAAATGTAATATCCCTACCAAGTGCCATTGTGCGGTTCGTCAGCGAAATCCACAGCGACCACCCGATAGGAAATGCTGTAAAAACGATAAGGCCAATTAGCCATGGAATCAAAAACACATAACCCGCAATGTTCTCTCTAAATTCCTCGCGGGTCATTTTGTGTTTTTTGGGTTTTGCTGTCATAGAAGACATGCAATTCGCTCCTCTTTTTGTATCAAATATATACATCGCAGGGCATGATGTCCATGCCCTGCGATGCAGTTACGTCAAAAATTTATTCGCCTTGCGCGATAAAGAATTCGTTAACAGCCTCTTGCATTTCGGGGATTACGCGCTCCAGATATTCTTCGATATCTATTAAGCCAAACACCCACTCTTCAAATACACCTCTCCATGCTCTGGTGGCTTCTGCCATACCAGCAACGTTGGGGCGATCCAGCCAAATGTCAACACCTTCTCTTGACATTTCAACAATTTGTAATTGTTGATACTCTGGGCTGCCCGGCTCAAGAGTTTCACGCAATGCGGCAAGCGCGCCTGGGTTTGTTGGTGTACCAACATTGAAACCTATGCGCTGTACGGCTGTTGGGTTGGTTTGTAAGAATTCCAACAAGAACAGTGTGTGATATATATTGTCGGAGTTATTGGATATACCCCAGTTAAGACCAGGACCCGGGCTTTGCACAATAACAGGGCAAGTTGCACTAAAGCGTCTTGGCTCTAAGAATATGCCAAGTTCATGTGTTGTTTGCTCCATTTCGGCAGTTGGGTTTACAGAGTTTGCAAACAATGCATTGTGCATCGCAAAGCTTACTTCTTCATCACCGGCTCTTGGCAGTACGCCTAAATCCCACTGACGTTCTACTCTGGTCCAGGTATAGCGTAATTCGTCCATATTAGGTCTAAAAACTGGTGGCTGGGTTTCGAAATTTGTAAAATCTACCCAGTGAGGGTCGCGTTGCCCTGTTCTGTGAGAATCCCATCCAGGACCCCAGTACCAGCCGCCACTTACATAGGCGTTAGTGCCTTGTTCTGCCAAAGCAGCAACAACTTGCTCTTGAAGATCCCACATTTCCAATATTGTCATGTCATTGGTAGGGTGTGGAATACCGGCTTGGTCAAACAAAGTTATGTTAAACATACCAACATGAGCACCAAGGCCAGCGGGTACACTAACAACTCTGTCACCTACCATGTAGGTAGATGTGTTTAGCAAGCCACGTCTTTCTTCCAAGAATGGGAACAAGTCCATGTACTCGTTAAAGTCGATTAGGAAAGGTGCGTAGTTTACGATTTCCATTGTGCTGTAGGCAAACAAATCTGGTGCTTGCCCTGCCATAATTTGAATTGTTAATGCATCGTGGTAGCCATCCCAGCCGCTTATGCCATAGTTTACACGGATATGCGGGTGAATATCCATAAAATGATTTAAAGCGTCGATGATAGCTTCGTGGCGCGCATCCATGCCCCACCAGCTAATGTTAAGTGTTGCAGGTTCGCTAATAATTGCCAAAATGCCTTCGTCTTCCAACAAGTCCACCTCTACAGGCGGTGGTGGTGGCGGTGGTGGTACAGGTGTTACCTCCCGTTGTTCTGGTGTTGTGGTTGGTGCATCGTCATCGCGAGAGCAGCCTGTAAATGCAAATACAGACACCACCAATAGACATAGAATAGCCAAAACCGTTGTTTTTTTCATGTTTCGCATAAAACTCTTCCTCCTCAAAGAAATATTTAGTAGTTTTGCACAAATAATATATTACAAACTCATGACAAAGTCAAGCAAAAAAAGCAGGTGCTTATTCAAATTTGCTATCATTTGCTATCTGCCACACACATTACTATATACTTCCCATGCCTGTGGGTCTCCAATAAATATACGATTATCTGCATTACTCGACAATATATTATCAAATGCTTTGCAGTTCTCAGGCGGTACAACATTTGGCATAGAAACTTTGTTAATGTGTATGTCTTCGTGACAAATATCATTAAATTTATTGCCGCTAATTATTATATTGCGGTAGGTATTGCTTTCCCATGTGCAATTTTTATCTTCCCAGTACACAATGCCTTCTGTCGCGCCGTCTATTGTGTTATTTGTCAACAAAATATCTTCGGCCATTGGGTACGGTTTTACTCTTGCCGTAGTCTTTGTACCCTCGTTTGATATTTGTATCCCGGTGGCAGGTTCGCCATAGCGGAAATACGTGCTATTTTTACCTATAATCAAGTTGTTATTCATGGTTATGCGAAGGGATGTGTCGCAGTACATGTTTACGCTAAAATTATCCCTCGCCTCGTTATTTTCCATTACAACGTCGGTTGATAGGAATGCATTTATGCCCTCGCCCCAATTTTCATACACTTTGTTGTGACGCATTACTACATGCTGGGTATGCTTAAAATACGGACGATTTATTGTTGCAAGGCCAGAACCCCAGCCGCCGTTAACTGGTGCGCCTTCGTTATCTAAGCAGGTATGGAAAACCTCGTTATATTCATATGTGTTATAACGGCCATGCCCGCCAAGCCCGCGACTGTGGAAATTGTGTATCTTGCAGTTACGAACAATTGTATGAAAGGTATCAAAATTTGTAACGCCCTGCCCCCACATATTACGCACTTCAAAACCGTCAAAAATTACATACTCGCATTTATACAATGTGATTAAGCTTTTGAAAGACGATATGAGCATACTCCGGCCACCGCCGTCAAAAACTACTTTTTCTCCGTTATAATTAGCGAATGTAATCCAGGCATCCTCGGCACCTTTCGAATAGATTACACCCAAGTCGTTTAGTTCTATATCGTAAACACCTTCCCTAAAATACACAGTTTGTCCCGGCACAACAACAGCCTGTGCATGGTCAAGTGTTTGAAACGGACGGTCTATGCTGCCGTCCCCATTTATATTGCAGCCATCCAGTGAAACAAAAATTGGCTCAATTCCATCGTTTTTTTTCATTATTTTCCTCCAAGTTTTTTTATTATAACAACGACTCTATCTCCGTCATCAATTCTTCTTCCAGAACATATTCTTCTATACGCCCTACAATTTCGCCTTTTTTAAACAGCAGTGCAGCACCTTTGCCACAGGCAATTCCGACATCCGCATCCCGTGCTTCGCCCGGGCCGTTTACGGCACAACCCATTACGGCAATAGTAAGCGGCTTTGTAACATGCGCAAACCTATCTTCTAACCGCGAAGCAAGCGACGCAAGCCCATCAATGTCTACTTCTGCGCGGCCGCATGTTGGGCAAGCAATAACTTTTATCCCAAATTTACGAAGCCCCAACGCAGCCAAAATTTCTTTTGCCGCAGCTATTTCAGGTACAGGATTCCCGCATAGGCTTACACGAATTGTGTTCCCCAATCCCAAATTTAACAACACGCCCAACCCAACTGCAGAACGAATTGCGCCTTTGTACGGCGTTCCAGCCTCCGTCAGCCCAATATGTAGCGGATATGGCAATTCGCGTGTTAAAATTTTATTAGCCTCTATAAGCAATGGTACACTGCTGGCCTTTGCAGATACAACGATGTCTGTAAAATTAAACTTTTCCAGCAATGCAACATGGGTGAGTGCGCTTTCTGCCAAACCCTGGGGTGTTACACCGCCATGCTTGGCTAAAATGCTTTTTTCAAGCGAGCCCCCGTTTACCCCAACGCGTATCGGTATTCCCTTTGCCCGCGCAGCATCTACAACCTGTTTAACGCGGCTTTCGTCCCCAATATTGCCTGGGTTGATACGAAGCTTGTCCGCCCCATTTTCCACCGCCAAAAGTGCCATACGGTAATCGAAATGGATATCAGCTATCAACGGGATAGAAATTTGGGACTTTATCTGCCCTATGGCCGCCGCGGCTTCCGCGTCTGGTACGGCCACGCGCACAATTTCGCAACCGGCGGCCTGCAGCGCGTTAATTTGCGCAACTGTTGCCGCAACATTACGCGTATCCGTATTGGTCATAGACTCAATAACGATTGGGTGGCCACCGCCAACGGGTACGCCACCTACATATACAACCTTGGTTTTATCACGAGTAATCATAAGCACCATCCTATAATAAGTTTACAATATCCCTGGATGCCACAACAACCAGCAGTATTATCAATATTACAAAGCCTACAAAATGCACCATTCCTTCGCGTTCCAACGAGACAGGCTTGCGCCTTATACCTTCCACTATCAAAAACACCAATCTGGCACCATCCAGTGCGGGAATTGGCAAAAGGTTCATAATCCCAAGCGCAACATTGATAAACCCGGCAATCATAAGCATTGTGAGTATCGTAGGCACTATCCCAACTTCTATAACTTCTTGATAAATTTCCGTCACTTGCGCGCCCATTCCAATGACGCTTACAATGCCCGCGCCTTCTGGAAGCGGCTGGCGTGTTATAAATCGTGTCAACATACGGAATGGCAGACGAGCTTGGAAGCCTATAGTCTGCAAGGCATACCCCATACTGCCAAAAAGCGTTGCCCGTTCATAATCCGGGTCAGATCGTGACACCCCAAAGCGCGAACCATGGCGGAATGCAGCAACAAAACCAATGCGATAAACATTGTCATCCGGGTCAAGAACCGGCGTAATTGCCAGGTCAACGCGCTGACCATCCCGGTTAACGCGAAGACTCAATTCGTTGCCACCAGACATCTCCATCATAAAGCGGAAATTTTCCCACATCCCCACTCGCGAGCCGTTAAAATGGGTGATACGGTCGCCAGACATAAGTCCGGCCTGCTGCGCTGGTGTGTTATCAAGTACGCCATGTACTGTCGGAATAGAATATCCGTTTAGATATGCCAATGCCGCAAAAATAATTAACGCCAACAAAAAATTCATGGCCGACCCGCCTACAATTACCAGCACACGGCTAAACAGCGACTTGTTATTCATAGCCTCTGGGTCGTTGGGAATGGCTTCATCCATACCGCGCATTTTGCAAAACCCGCCCAACGGGAACAGGCGTAAGGTATATAAAGTCACTTCTTCCTGGCCTTCCAACGGTTTTTTAGTTTTCTTTTTACCGCGGAATGTCAGTAGCTTTGGCCCCATTCCCATAGCGAACTCTTCCACAAAAATGCCTGCGCGGCGCGCCATGATAAAATGCCCAAATTCATGTACAAAAACGACAATACCCAGTATTAGTATAAAAATTAAAATTGCTACAGCTGTATTCAATTAATACTCCCCTTTCATTTTTTTATAAACTCATTCGCCCAGCTTTCTGCCTCTATTACATCATCTATAGAAACAAGCGGTTTTACAGTGTATGCCGCAAAGGCTTGGGCTATTATCTCTGATATACCATAAAAACTAATTTTGTCCTGCAAAAATTGCCCGACAGCCCATTCGTTAATTGTATTCATGACAGCTGGCAGCGTCCCGCCAGTTTTTACGGCATGTGTCACAAGTGCCAAACACGGGAAACGCTGGGTGTCCGGCTTTTCGAATGTCAAACTGCCGCATGTCAAAAAGTCTAGCCTGGGAAAGTCCGTTTTAACCCGCTTGGGGGCAGAAAGCGCGTACAAAATGGGAAGCCGCATATCCGGCAGGCCCAATTGCGCCATTACAGAGCCGTCTGCAAACTGCACCATAGAGTGGATGATGCTTTGCGGGTGGATTAGAATTTCAATGTTACTGCAGTCATTGCGGGCCTGACCCGCAATCTCTCCAAACAACCACATCGCTTCAATTAATTCCAGCCCTTTATTCATAAGAGTTGCGCTATCAACAGTTATTTTCGCACCCATGCTCCAATTTGGGTGGCGCAGTGCGTCCTTTGCGGTTGCAGCCGCGATTTTTTCCTGCGTCCAAGTGCGGAAAGGCCCGCCAGACGCTGTAAGAATAATTTTCTCGATTTCATTTTCTTCGTTACCCTGCAAGCATTGCCAAATTGCAGAATGCTCGCTATCTATTGGCGTAATATGAACGCCTTTGTCCCGTGCAAGCCCCATTATCAGCTGTCCTGCGGTTACAAGCGTCTCCTTGTTTGCCAGCGCAACATCCTTGCCCGCATTTATAGCCGCAAGTGTTGGCGCAAGGCCAGCTTGACCAACCAAAGCGTTAACTACAATGTCTGCGCCACTTTGGGCTGCGCAAACTATAAGCCCGTCCGCACCAGTCAAAATTTCGCATGGTATAGTCAACAACGATTTTATTTGCATGGCGGATTCCGAATCCGGCACACACACCATTTTTGGCATAAATTCGTTAGCAAGCTCTGCCAGCGTATTAATATTACGATGCCCTGTTAATGCTACAATTTCTGCATTTAGCAAAGTTGTACGTACAACGTCCAGTGTTTGTGTGCCGATACTGCCCGTCGCACCAAGAATTGCAATTTTCATGATTCACCACTCATTTCCGTATACATAGTAAAAATCACAACTTCCGGCCTGGCAAATATTCTTGGTAAAGCGTAATAAACGCCAATGCCGCTGCTTGTAAATACCGGCACCCCATCTGCCGAATAGGCAAACCCGTAGCCAAAACGTGTCCCGTATTCTGTAATGCTGCCCCTAAGTAAATACACAGGAAATCCAAAAAACGCAATTTGCCCGTTGTGGGTATGCCCGGCAAGGATTAGGTCAACTTCAGCGGTAGATTGTTGCATTGACACATCCGGGTTATGAGACACAAGCAGGGCGAATTCATTTGTATTTGCGTTTGCCATGGCAGTTTTTATACATGGGCGGCGACGCATCAAATCTTGGACTCCCGCTAAGTAAAAACCATCCCGTATGTGCAAGCCGCTATTGTCTAGCAGTGTTATTCCGTATTGTTCCTTTGCTCTAAAAAGGCGTTGGTAGTTATCGTGGTTTCCTGCTACGCCAAAAATCCCGTCGGTTGTATTTATTTGCGATATTTCTCGTATAGTGCCGCGATAATGGTCATGACGCATACAGAAATCGCCGCCCAAGAGTAGCAAATCCAGGTTTCGGTTGTTTAGCTCTGCGGCTACTCTTCTCATACTGTCATCTGTTATCACGTGAAAATCAGTCATAAAAGCAATGCGGTAACCGTTTAGAGCAGTCGGCCAATTTTCTGCGCGAAATTCAATTTCTACATAGCGGATTGATCTGCCCAATGTAAGGCCGTGGGCAATATGTGCTATGGGAATTAATACAATGAGTATGCTTATTGCAACTATAATTTTGAGACTCCGCGTTTTTTGTTTTGTGACGCACATGCCAACAAACGCACCTATGCCGCCAAATGCCAGCGCAAAAAATATTTGTACATTTCTATTTACGCGTTTTTTGGTGGTGTAAAGGAAGAATGTGAATGCGTTAACCACTACAAGGAAAATAGAAAACAGCGCGATAATACCAAAATGTATAATCGCATTAAAGATAAATCTCAACTGCTTTGACACTCCTTTTAAAAACAAAACTCACCTTATCGTAACCCGCGTTTTCGTAAAACCTATGCGCGTCTATCCGCTGAAAGCCGGATTGCATGGCAACGCATTGCAGCGAGTTGTCCATGGCCAGTTTTTCAACATATGACATCAATAGTTTGCCGTATCCATTACCGCGTTTATTTCCGTCTGTAACCAAGTCATACACCCAAATATGGTCGCCATAATGCAAAATTGTAAGCCTTGCAAACCCGGCATACGCAACTACTTTTCCGCAATCAAAAAGGCAGGCAATTTGATAACCCGTAGGCATCATTTGTTTTACAATCTCGATATATTCTTCTAAACTTCGGTGCGGCCTTAGCTGGTTAATGACAGGGAAGGCCAGCTCCAATTCATCAATTTTCAACTCTCTAATGCGTAAATTTTCCGATATTATTGCTTCTTTTAGTTCCATTTTGGCTACACCTCTTTGTTGGGGGAAATTAACCCCAACATATATTTTGCAAATTCAATTTCAAGCGGTTCATCTGCATCTAATGCCGTACCTGTAACATAATTATCCAGCATTGCAGCAATAAGTTTATGATATCTTTGAAGCAAATTTTCTAAACCCCATTGCCCGCCCTGCTCTTTTGATATTACCACACTATCTTTGATGTACGCATACACTCTGCATAAATTCAAAGTGATATACACAGGGTAATCGAGAATGTGCTCCACAGCATTTTCAATATCTCTGCAAATACTGTCTAAGTAATATTCGCTTGCGATATCTCCAAAAACTTCTGATATTGGCTTGCCGCATAGGACAATGCCGACGTTTTTAATTACAGTGAAATGCGCGGCAAGGTCGTAATCGGTTTTTGGCTCGTCCGAATATTCGACAGGGCAGTCGTTGCTAAAATGTAATTCATAAGGCGTTGGATATATAAAATTATTGCAATATTCTTCAAGCACGATGCTCATTTCAAAGCCTTTTGGCGGTGCTTGTGATTTTATCAACACGTCAATAAGCTGCAATTTTGCCTGCCCAGAGATTGGCGTTTTTATAACCACGATAAAATCAATATCGCTTCTTTCCCAGTTAAAACAGCCAAAACCGATAGAGCCGTGTGCATATATGCCGACCAGGTTTTCATGCAGGATGTTTTCATATTGTTTAACTACGGATGACAACAGCATAGTTTTATTTCAATTCCTTCCGCATAACCATTTTGTCGTCTTTTTCTGAAATTTTGGAAAATCCGGCTTTCTCATAAAGCCGGATGGGACCTTGAAAGTCCCATTCAAACCGTTCGGTTCTCGCTTTAGGGAAACTAACCACAGCAATATAGCCTTCGGTTTCCGCGTCGGCCACGACTTGATGCAAAAGGGCAGTGGCAACACCCTTCCCGCGATAATCCGGGGCAATCTCGAAGCAAATTACAGCCTTTTCTTTTGCTTCGGCCGGTGCATGAAAAGGTACGTCGTACGGTGCGTCAGCAGGGTAATTTGCTCTATCATTGGCGTTACACCAACCGATTGACATCCCGTCTACATATGCCAGGTAGCCACGCAAAACGCCATCCGCAATTTGACGCTCGGCTATTTCCCGTGCAATTTTGCCCATGTCAGCATCTTGTGCATTCTCAAGCGACGCTTTTTGTTGCTATTTGGACATTTGATAGACTTGGCAATAACACCGATATGGGGAATCATCCGTGAACGCCCTATTCTCAAAAAAATCAAAATAATCATCAGAAAGCTCGGGTGTGAGTGGTTTTATTATGATTTTCATATGCATCATCCTCTATAACAGTAGCAATCTGTCAATACCGATACCGCTAATCAGGCAGCGTTCTTTCTTATTGCCTGTCATTCTTTGTATCCAGTCCACAAAACCACCGTCACCTATTTCAATGCTTTCATTCCCGTTCTCCATAAAAAGTTGGAAGTTAACCCCTTTGTAATAGTTATTATCTCCGTGGTCTAAGTCAAAAGAGAAGGAAACGTCCGGGAGTTCGTTTTTAAACAGTTGAGTCATACTCTCAAAAAAACCGTCGCTGTCAACATATCCGCTTCGTTTTCTTAAAGTAACCGTCAACTTTGCACCGTACTGTTCCAACAGCAATTGCTTATAATAGGAAAGTTGATTTGCCAGCAAGTTTTTTTCGCAAGCATATGAACCGCTGTCCTTGCCGGAAGAAACTATGCAGAACACGCCAAAATGAGACGTGTATTTTTTTGAATTTGGAAATTGTTGTGCCCGTAACACCCTTGCGGTTGCGCAGTAGTGTAAAGGAGTTTTGTTATTATTTTTTTTGTTTTTTAGTTTATTTGCAATAATAATTGCAAGCATATTTGTAGGGTCGGAAAGGATTTCTACCCCGCGTGTTGCGCTTACAACATTATTTTGGTCGACACATCCAAAAGCAGAGCTGCTTGCTAAAGGTGCAGCAGGTGACAATAATATGCTTTTTATACTATTCTTTTGCGCTAGTAATAGAAGCTCTGTCTCCAAGAGATGATATTCTAGCTGGTCTATTTCGCTTGGGGTGGAAAATCTATTTGCACTAAAAGCCTTAACAATTTCCGTCGGGCCTATATCACTAGCATGGATTTGGTTCACTTTTAAAAGTAAGGAATTTAAATCGGACTTTGGTATAGATAATAGTTTATTCAGCAGCTCTCTATCGCCAATTTGCTCCAAAATCCTGTCAATGATTGTACTCATAATAAATCAAACCCTTGTCAATATCATCACCGCAAAATAAACCACCGGCGCAACAAACACAATGCTGTCTATCCTGTCTATCATGCCCCCATGCCCGGGGAACAAATTTCCGAAGTCTTTTATGCCGGAATACCGCTTAACTGCAGATGCGGACATATCCCCCATGCTACAAAATGCCCCGCCAACACCAGAAATTACAGCGGCACGTATAATAAAGCTGGCGTCATCAAGCCCGGCAGAAAAGCGATACATAAGAAACCCAACCAGCCCGCCAACAAAAGCAGCGCCCAATACACCGCCAATAAGCCCTTCAACAGATTTCTTGGGGCTTGGAGTATTTACTAATCTGTGTTTTCCTATGGTGCAACCTACTAAGTACGCGAAAGTATCGTTAGCAAATGCACTGGTAAAAATCAGCCATACGTAACGGTTGCCCAACTCATGCTCACGCACAAGAAAAATAAACGACAACAAGACCGGGATGTACAGTACCCCATACACCACGGCCAAGCAATCTTTAAGCTCCAACTTTTTGAAATGAAACACCATGCTCGCTTGCACAACAATCATAAATACAGCAATCGCAAAAAATTGCCAGTATCCAGGTTCCCATAAAAATAAAAACAGAAAATACAGGACGGCAAATAAATATCCCGCTAAATGGATGTGCATGTATTTGCCGGATACTGCAACATATAATTCGCGCAGGCCAAGTATCGCCACCAATGCCAAAAGCACTGCCAGCAAAAGCCCGCCGCGTTGCACCACAAAAATTACAATCGGTACGCCAATTACAACAGTTATGGCACGTTTTAACGTTTGTAAAACCATCCTTACACCGTCATAATTTCTTTGCTTTTTGCTTCAACCTTTTTGTCAAGCTCGGCCACATATTTATCGGTTAGCGTTTGAGACTCTTTTTCTAAACGTTTTAAATCGTCCTCTGTAATTTCGCTTTTCTTTTCGGCTTTTTTGAGTGCCTCATTAGCATCGCGACGGATATTGCGTATTGCAACTTTGGCGTCTTCGCCCTTTTTCTTAACATCTTTGGTCAGCTGCTTACGGCGGTCTTCTGTAAGTTCTGGGAAAACAAGGCGGATAACCTTACCGTCGTTAGATGGCGTAATTCCCAAATCGCTTGCAAGAATTGCCTTTTCGATCTCCTTCATGGTGCTTGCATCCCAAGGGGAAATTTGCAGCATACGTGGCTCGGGAACACTAACGTTGCCTACTTGGTTAAGCGGTGTTTCCGTACCAAAATAATTTACGGTTATGCGGTCAAGCACACGCGGGTTTGCGCGGCCTACACGAACTGTTTGAAATTCGTCTTCCAATACCGCAACTGTTTTTTTCATGCGTTCTTCATAAGGCTTAACGTCCATATAATTCATCCTCCACATTGGCACTTACGTATGTGCCATGAATATTTTTTGTTTCGGGATACGCACATGCGTCAATGATTGAGTTAGGCTTATCTAAGCCAAATACGTAGGAAGAAATTCCCGCGTCGTTAGCCAAAAGCATTGCGGTAATATCTGCCGCTTTTAGGTCATTGGCTATTGCGGTGCGGTAGTTTAGCGTCTTATATTTGCGCGCGTCAGGGTTTTTTCTTGGATCACTGTCATACACGCCATCAATATTTTTTGCATACAGCACGGCGTCAACTTCAAGCTCTGCAGCGCGAAGGGCAGTTATTGTGTCGGTAGAAAACATTGGGTGTCCAAGACCGGCAGCGTTAATCAACACAATTCCATTAGCCATCCAGTCAAGTGCGTGGTCTTTATCATACAGTGTTGTGATATTGCCAAATACCATTGGCGTTACCACACGTGCTTTTTGGTTATGCCGTTTGAATGCATCTTCCAAATAGATTGCGTTCATAACCGTTGCCAACATGCCTATTTGGTCGGCCTTTACCCTATCCATATCTGGCCGGGCAGACAGTCCGCGCCAAAGGTTTCCGCCTCCAATTACTAATGCAACTTGAGTTCCTGCTTGCACAACCTGTATGATTTGCTTTACTATAGAATCAACAACATCATCGTTGTAGCCGTACTCGCTGTCTGTTGCGCCAATTGCTTCACCACTTAACTTTATTACCGCGCGCTTTAACATGTAAGACCTCCGTGCTTTTATATTTGCCGTGTCCAAATTACGAAAAATATAACATATTTTTGTCCAAAATGATACCCTAAGTTTTAAAATTTTGTGAGAGGAACGACTTTAAATGGAGCAAAAAAAACTTATGAGCGACTTGAAAGCAGGAATTTTTCAACGCGCCTATCTTTTACATGGAGAAGAACGATTTTTGATTACGCATTATGCAAATGCAATTGAAAAAGCGGCACTTAACGACGACGCAAGCCAATACAAAGATGTTTTTGACGGCGCAATACCTGCTTACGACATTATTATGGCGGCAGAAACCTTACCATTTTTTAGCGACCGCCGGCTGATTTATGTCCGCGATTCACGACTGTTTGCCACAGGCCGTAAAGATGATACGGAAAAAATGGCCGAATATTTACCAAACATACCAAGCGAAACGATTATAGTTTTTGTAGAAACCGAGGTAGACCGCCGCAGCAAGCTATACAAGCAAATATCCAAAATAGGCTGCGTAATAGATTGTGAATCCCCTACTCCACAAAATTTGGCAACCTGGGTTACACGAATTGCAAAAGAACGCGATAAAATTATCTCTCCATCGGCTGCGCATTACTTCATTCGAACATCTGGGACAAATATGACATCTCTTTCACAGGAAATGAGCAAACTAGCGGCCTTTTGCGGCGAAAATACAGAAATTACGGCTGTGGATATAGATGCAATATGTACCCCAACAATGGAAAGCCGCGTTTTTGAGCTTACCAAAGCAATTGCTACCAAACGTACCGAAGATGCGCTTTCGCGCTACAGGGATATGCTTATTCTAAAAGAATCCCCTATTATGGTATTGACCATGATAATTCGGCAGTTCAGAATTATTCTTATTGCAAAATGTGCAAAAGAAAAAGGAATGACCATTTTAGAAACCGCAAAAACGTTTAATTTGCGAGACTTTATGGTAGATGAAGCACTACGCTTGGGGCAAAAATTTACCATCGAACAGCTAATTGATGCATTAAAAAATTGTCAAGATGTTGACAAAAATATAAAGACTGGTGTAATATCCCCCGAGTTTGGGGTCGAACTGCTAATAATCAAATATAGTGCAGTTTAATTTTCAAACAATAATATAGCAATTTACGTTGAAAACAGTTGAGAGCGAGGCAGAAAATGCGCGGCACCGTGCGCTTTTCTGACGAAGCTTGAGACCATTTTCAACTTAATTGTCTATACCTTGAGGGGGACAACACTTTCATTATAATTTACAAGATTTTAGTATCACCCACATGAAATTGGTCAATAATGGAAACATGCAGCATATATATTAATATACTGCAAATCTATAATTTGACTGGAGTAATACTAAAATGACAAAATCAAAACAAACAGCCGGATGGATGTCTGGCGAGACAAAAAAGGTTTTTGTATCATCGCAAAAAAAACAGCAAATATCAAAAAAGCTGTTTTATGGGGCGTTTGCACTGTGTACACTATTGGCTTTTAGCCTGGGAGCCGGATTTATTGTATTATTTACAACTACTGCCCTTGCTTTTGATGCAGAGAGTCCACAAGTCGCTCACGTTGAAGAAATTCAAGTTGAAGAAATTGTCCAAACGATTCCTGTATTCATGCCTGAGCGAGAGCCACTTGCACTGGTTTTATGCGAGCCGCATATAGAGGAGTGTATTCTTCCATGTGATAATTATATCACCTATAACAAAGAGATAATCGACATTGAAGACATAGCCGAAAACAATACTTACATTGAGCATATACCCTACGTCGAAGATATCACCGAAGATATTACCACATATTACGAACCCACATACGACTTGCCCGAACCGGTAGTTTTTGTGCCTGTTTTACAAAGCCCAATTCCACAGGCGCGCTGCTATTTTAAATCTTGGATGGATTGGCGGGCAATAACCAACCGCAATTCCAGACAGTGGCGAATGCAACAAATTGCCTACACCTGTAACGACGGATTTAGGCGGGTGGATGGCCTATACATGATAGCTCTTGGAACGTACTTTTTATACAGCGGCGTAGGTGATGTTTTTGATATAACACTTTCATCCGGCGTAACATTCCGTGCTGTTGTTGGGGATGTTAAAAGCGACCGCCATACCGACCCTACAAACCGTTTCCATATCTCGGACGGTAGCGTAATTGAATTTGTTGTAGACAGGCAAGTCATGTGCAGCCGGGTGCTTTCCATGGGAAACATGTCATACGCAGGTTTCCAGGGCAGTATAGAGTCAGTTGTTCGTGTACCAGAATTATTTATTGCGGTGTAAGACTTTGTGTAACAACAAACACGATAAGAAAAACATAGAAAGGCGCAAGAGACCGCAAAGCCCTGTACCGCCTTGTTTTTTTGCCGTTATCTCATAACCGGGGAATCCAAACAAGCCAGCCGCTCATATATTATACCATTATATGGAGCGGTTGGGGTGAAGCGAATGGAACAGG
>Ga0131853_10000281_pt1 | contig 92022 bp, 96 predicted proteins | sample TergutLab28metaG_FD_92764 | JGI IMG/M metagenome (GOLD analysis project Ga0131853, IMG submission 92764) | Labiotermes labralis P1 segment gut microbial communities from Petit-Saut dam, French Guiana - Lab288 P1 (version 2) (version 2) | ecosystem: Host-associated > Arthropoda: Insects >...
CGCCGCCTCGGCGGGTTCACGATGGAGGGATTCTGCCAAGGGTTGGAGCGGTATCAGAAGCGGGTGCAAGACATCATCAAAGACACCGCCTGCATGGTGCAGGACGGCCTGAACGTCGCACTAAACAACGGCGACATCTCCGGCAAGCTGACCTTGGCTACGGCAGGGGCAGACGGCAACGTACACCAGACACGCATGATGGAGCGCCTGATTGACGCTGTGGAAGCGGGCAAGTACATCGTCATGGATTCGGGCGAGTTGGTCGGCGCAACCTATCCGCACTATGACCATGCCGGCGGACAAGCAGTAACATATCATTCCAGATGGGGGAGGTAAGAAACAATGATTGATTTAACAAACGGACTGCCGGCGGAGCAGTCAATTCGGCACTACATTGAATTTGGCGATTTCCACTCGGCCAAATTCGGCCTGCACTTGCACGAACGGACGGCGATTACACCGACGGAAAAGGAGGTGGTAGCCGCAATTCCCTATCGACAGGGCGTTGTTGACCTGTCGGCCATAACCGGCCGCCGCATATACAACAATCGGACGATTACGTATGTGTTCTATCGCTTCGGCGTAGATGAGGCGGATGTGAATGCGTATCAGACGACAATTGAGAACCTCTTAATGCGGGAGTTTAATCAGAAGTTACAAGAGAGCTCCGACCCGGAGTTCCACTACCGGGGCAAGTGCAGAGAGGTCATCGTCGAGGACGACTACGCTTTCCGGCGGCTTCGGGTTCAGATTGAGTTTGATTTGTATCCGTTTAAGATCAGCAACCGCTGGGAGAGTACGGATTTGTTCGACCCGCTCAACCTCGACTTGGATGCGATTCAAGACGATTTGAGAGTGACGTTCAACTTTGCGGCGCACAAAGAAGAGGAAATCCAGCTCTTTAACGCCGGGAAAAACTCATTACAGCCGACGATTCAGACGAATGGGGATGGTTTGTGGATACGGAGAGGAGATAGCATATGGCAGCTGGACAGCGGAAAGCCGGGCAGAAAATACGAAGGGTTCCGTTTGCTGCCCGGAATGAACAGGCTTTACATAGGGCATGCGACGGGTGGCCTTGCGACGGTCTCGTTTGACTGGAAGAAGGAGTTGATATGATGTATTTCGTCGAGGTTGAAAATAGAGACATGAAACACACACTCCATGACCCGTATTCCGAGACAGAGACGCTGTATAAAGGTAGTGTGACATTGGTGCTCAATGCCGTGAGCGATTTCCGGTTTTCGCTCCTACCAAATCATCCTCGGTTTGAGGATGGCTGCATTGAACCTTATGTATCGAGAATCGTGATTAGAAGAATTGCAGAACGTGAAGAGGAGGTGATATTTCGCGGACGTGTGATCGATATGGTGCAGAAGATGTCGAGCGATGGTCTGATATTGAAAGAGTTTGTTACAGAATGCGAACTGGCGTACTTGATTGACAGCAAACAGAGGGCTTGGGAACACCACGGCCTAACTCCAAGGCAGTATTTAGAACGCATTTTAGCGCGCCATAACGAAAGTGTGCTGGGCGATAGTACCGGGAATAAAGAAATTCACATAGGAAATGTAAATATTACACATGCGTCAACCGTCTATCATACAACCAACGACACATCTCTCAAGCACATCAAAGATTTGGTTGGCATCTTAGGAGGGTATATTGGGATTAGTCATGACGGTACAAGGCGACGCCTAAACTATCAGCGGGAGATTGGAGAGATTCATAACATACCGATTAAATTGGCAGTAAACCTGAAAAGCATTCGGTCACAGACATCTTCAAGTCGAGCAATCACACGACTCATCCCACTTGGGGCGGAACGTGATGATGTTTCTCTTGCAATTGCGCGGTTGCGGGCGGCAAATATAATTCGTTCAGATGCGTTTGAAAGAGTTTGGAGAGACACGACTAACCCAACGCCGTGGCTTAGTCAACTGCTAATCAATTTGTCAAGGCTGAGGTATGGACCAGACTGGACGCTGTCGAGCGCAGATCTCGTTGAAGCACTAGAGGTCCTCGTACACTTAGGTGTGATGAATAGCCCTGATTATTGGGCGGCGAGAGCTGACCGACATGCAGTTGAGATGAGTCTCCCGTGGCAACTTCATCATCTGCTCATGATAGCAGCCGGGCATGCGCTTCGGAACGAACCAAAGTTAGATGCGCCGAGAACACGCTTAAAACTAGCGGGCGATGAAGACTACATAGACGCTACGGAGGTCAGCGGCGCACAACGTTTCATGGAAACAACAGTAGAAGGCACAATCGTTTGGGATGACGTCACTAACCCTGATGAGTTGCGCACAAAAGCAGAAGCATGGCTTAGACAGCAATCCGTATCTAATAGTGTCACCATTAGTGCGTTGGACTTATCCTTGATTGGCGAGAGTAGTGATCGTTTCTGTGTAGGTAATACATATACAACCCATCATCCCATTCTGGGAATCGACGATGCGTATCGCCTGATTGAGCAGACAATAGATCTGTTAGACCCATTGAAAGGCACGCTGACATTCGGAAACCGCCCAGTCGGATTAGGCGGACATATATCAAGATAAACGAAACAAAGGAGAGAATGGATTATGCGAAATTTAAAACAAATCCTTGCAAGGCTCCGCAGGGAGAGCACGGATTCAAAGCCGCTAATGGGCCAAGAAGTCCGAATGTATGTAGCGGATGCGCTTGAGGGAAGCGACAGAGCAGAGCGGCTGGCAACGCTTTACGGCACATCTATTACGGAATCAAGAGAATCAAATAAGGTTGTTCACCTTGATAATAGTGATGAGGTTAAGCTTGTTCCGGGGATGAAGCTATCTGTTACATTTGCCCGCGGCAATACAGCACCCAGCCCGCAATTAAGTGTGAACAAAGATGGTCCTAGGGCGATAACAAATCTATTAAACTGGAACTGGGCAGCGAATGCGACCATTGATTTTGTTTTTGATGGTACAAATTGGCGCATGGTTGATTTCGGGGCGGCGCCCAGAGTTCACACCCATCCAGCAGATATGACCCGTGCACCCCTTGACAGCCCGGAATTCATCGGCAATCCGACTGCACCGACACCGCCAACAGGAGACAACAGCGAGAGCATTGCCACAACAGAATGGGTACGAGCGCAAGCTCGACAAAATGCCACATTCTACGGATCAAGTACAACGACAGAGGCAGAGTGGTCTAAAGTTGTTGATGGTGTTGCGGGATTTGATGTTGACAGCCTAGTATCCGGCACAAAAATATCAGTTCACTTTAGGCATACGAACGTAACAAGTGCTCTGGCTTTGAATGTAAATAGAACCAGAGACATACCAATTATCGGACACTCAAATTGGGCGGCGGACACGACAGTTTCCTTTGTGTATGATGGAGCAAACTGGCGTATGGTTGCACATGGGTATACGACAGATGCAGAGCCAACAATGAATGGGGAGGCAGGTGCCGGTACAGACGACGGCACATTCGCAAGAGGAGACCACCGGCACCCAACGGATGATTCCTGCGCTCCCCTAAACAGCCCAAGACTTACCGGAGAACCACATGCTCCGACACCGATTGCTACAGACAACAGTACCCGCATTGCCACAACAGCGTGGGTGCGGGCGCAAGGAGGACAGGGCGGAGGTGGAACGGCTCTGCCTACATTCTACGGGACAAGCCCGACAGAGGCAAATGAATTTGCAAAGGTTATCAACGGTGTTGCAGAATTCCAATTGGTCCCCGGTGCAAAAATAGCAGTTCATTTCAAGTATGCGAACGAGGTAAGCGTCCCGTCCTTAAACGTGAATGGAACTGGGAGCAGAGCGGTAATCCTGCACTCAAATTGGGCGGAAGACACGACCGTTTTATTTGTGTATGACGGAGTCGTTTGGCGCATGATTGCGCATGGACAGACGACAGACGAAGACCCGACGATGAACGGCGAGGCAGATGCAGGCACGGACGACGGCATATTTGCGAGAGGTGACCATGTACACCCAACAGATACATCTCGTGCGCCATTAAACAGTCCGGCGTTCACCGGTACACCACCCACCATAGCAACCCGCCCGGCGGCGAACGCAAACAACGCACAGGTGCCGGACACCGCTTGGGTGCGAGGCAGACTGGATGAGATTCAGCTCAGTCCAGGGGGACAAGGGCCGGCAGGCCCGCAAGGCCCCATGGGTCCGCGAGGAGAAGCAGGGCCTGCCGGCCCGGCGGGAGCTACCGGCCCACGGGGAGAAGTCGGTCCGACGGGTGCCGTAGGCTTACGAGGCGAGGCAGGACCGACAGGTCCAAGAGGGGAAGCAGGTCCGATAGGTCCGGCAGGTAACACCGGACCGCAAGGCCCTATCGGCCAGACCGGGACAACAGGTCCGGCGGGGCCGGCATTGACAGTCGGAACTGTAACAACCGGTGCGGCCGGAACAAGTGCGGCAATCACACAGTCCGGCAACGCACTCAACTTCACTATTCCAAGAGGCACGACCGGCGCAACAGGCAACACAGGCCCACAAGGTCCGCAGGGGCCGGCAGGGCCAACGGGAGCAACGGGGCCACAGGGTCCACAAGGACCGGCAGCAGCCCCCGTCGCTCACACTCACAACGCTGCGGATATAGCAGCGGGAACCTTGCCTGCCGCCAGAGGCGGCACCGGACACACTACGCTACAGGCAACGCGGAATGCGATGGGGCTCGGGAACACCACGGGGGCACTCCCCCTCGCCAACGGCGGCACGGGTGCAACGACGGCGGCAGCAGCCAGAACAAATCTTGGGGCAGCCCCTCTGGCCGGCCCGGCTTTTACCGGCAGCCCCACGGCACCGACGCCGGGGGCTGCGGACAACAGCACTCGCATTGCCACAACGGCGTGGGTTCGGGCGAATGCCGGCGGCGGTTCCGGTAATTTGGAAACGGGACATTGGTGGCCATTTGCAGATTCTCCGGTAGAGGCTTGGGGCAGCGGTGAATTTTCACGGCACGGGAACATATGCCACTGTACAGCGGAGATCGAGTTTGTGAATAGTTGCGAACCGCAGCAAATTACATTCCGAGGTCTGCCCTATTTGCCCTCTTCCGGCAGTACATTCTTAGTGACATACAGCGAAGGTTCTATGTCGCAAGTGTTGGTCGCTAAAGCCTCGACATGGTCAGGAGTAGTCAGCCTGTTTGACCTGCAAGGGAACCCGGCATATAACCTTGGAGACGCGACGAACTATCATGTGTCCATTAGTTTTACATATCAAATATAATTGGAGGATTAAAATGAACATTCAAATTGAAACAACGATTGACAGCGGCACACCGGATTTTGCGTTTAGCATCCGGCGGCAGGAGTACTTTGAGCGTGACGGCGAAAAGGTCTACATTGGCGAGCCGCAAAGACTGGGAGTTGCCCCGGGAGACCGAAAAGCTGTGCGGATATTTGCGCCCGAACTTCTGCCTGTGTTTGAGCGGCTGTGGACAGAAGAAATCATCAAGGCTTTTGAGGCAAAGACGGTCTCGGAAATGAGTGATGATAGTGCTAACGCTTGAGCAGATTGAAACACTTGTAACAGACGTGGCTTCGGAATGTTCGTGTATAACACGTGTCGGACTATACGGTTCGTACGCCAGAGGAGAGCAACACGAAAACAGCGATGTTGACTTGCTTTATGTGTGTGATAACGATGCGCCTGATGCAGAGCGGCAGGTTGAAAAGTTTATGACCGATGTCAGGTCAGCGTGCAAAGGATTCGGAATCAAGAAAGTGGACCTTCTTTCTGTGGACGTTTTGTATAGATCCAGAGAGCGTTTTCGAAAAGAAGTCTTCAGCACAGTCCGATGGCTCTATCCCGCAAGCAAAGATGCAGGAGACACTTGCCATGCGTGTACGACTTGACGAAATCAAAACACGCGTGACGGATGCGGCCCGGCTCTATCCCTGTATCACTCGTGTCGGCATTTTCGGCTCATATGTCCGTGGGACACAGAAACCGAACAGCGACATCGACCTGCTGTATGCGCACGATGAAGTGCCGGAGGCTGAGGAGCAAATCAAGGCGTTTATAACCGATGTTCGGGCAGCCTGCGATGCGTGTGGTTTCGCAAAGGTTGATTTCGCATCTGCGAACTGGTTGCACGGTATCAAGCATCCGATGAGGAAGGTAAAGCACGGCATAGAGCATGATGTCAAGGAGTCAATTCTAAGCACAGTCCAATGGTTCTACCCCGAGGCAAACGAATAGCAGCTATTCCCAAAGACAAAGGCCCGGGACAGTAATCGTCTCGGGCCTTTGCATACAAAACATAATAACAAAATCAGGAGGGCTTAACATGAATTTCACCATCCAAACACCAAACCCAAGACTGCAATTCCGCAACTCACTTACCCGCCGTACACGGACGGACGGTATCGTCATCCACCACTACGCGGCGAACGTGTCTGTACAGACCGTACACAACTGGCACCTCGGTAACAGTTGGGCGGGCATCGGCTACAACTTCGTTGTCGATAAGGACGGCACAATCTGGAACGGGCGCGGCATGGAGTTTGTGGGCGCACACGCCGCCAACAACAACGCAGGCACCATCGGCATCGCCGTCCAAGGCGACTATCACAACGTGTCCCGCACCATGCCGGACGTACAGTTTAATGCACTCGTATGGCTGATTCGGCACGTGCGGGAACGGTACGGCAACATTTGGATTCGCGGGCATCGGGAGCTGATGGCGACTGCCTGTCCCGGCCAACATTTCCCGATGGAAGAGCTGCAACGTTTGCAATTCCGTGGAGATAACGGAGGCGAAACCCCTGTACCGGGCGAGGAAATCCCGGCCGCTGCATTCCGGGTGGACACGCAGTCCTCGCCGCTCAACGTTCGGGCAAATCCCGGCACATCGGCGGCCGTTCTGGGGACGATTCCTCGTGATACCTTAGTTACGGCCACCCGACGTTCCGGGGACTGGTTGTATGTAACCGGAGGCTCGCTGACAGGCTGGGCATCCACGCAATTCTTAACAAAAATGACACAGGAGGTCGGCGACATGACAGAAGACAGAGTACGGGAATTGATTGAAGAGGTGGCCTGGGCAATCTTGAGCGGTGATGGAACCACGCCGTCCGGCTGGGCCGAGGGCGAATTTGCAAAGGCCATCGCCGCAGGTCTCACAGACGGTACACGTCCTCGCGGGTTTGCCAGCCGACAAGAGACGGCCATCATCGCCTACAGAGCCATGAAGGCCGCAAAGAGGAAATCGTAATGGCATATGACGCTGTGCCCAAGGTTTGCGTCACCGGTACCATCGCCGCCCTTACCGCCTTTTGGGGGTGGTGCGGTTGGTTGTGGTTGCTGTGGATTCTGTGCCTCGTGGCAGACCACTTCACGGGGACCGCGGCAGCTTGCAAGGCCGGTGCATGGTGTTCTTATACCGCCCGTGCGGGGATTTGGGGCAAGCTGGGGAGTATGATCGTGGTGCTTGTTACCGCCGCCTTAGACTTTGTGCTGGGCCGGGTGATTAACAGCTTCCAAGGGTTGCCGTTTAACTATACGACTTTGCTTGCACCTATCGTGTTAACCTGGTACATACTGACGGAACTCGGTAGCATCTTGGAGAATGTCGGGCAGATGGGGGCGAAGATTCCGCCGTTCTTGACGAAGTGGATTGCTGTGCTGAAGAAGCAGGTCGGAGAAACGGCTGTGGGGTCGTTGGACGAAAGGGATGAGGACGAATAGTATGGTGAGAACTGTACTGATGAGCTGCATTCTACTGGTGCGGTTCTTGTTTGATGTAGCTGTCCTTAACAGTTTGCCGTTACAAGTATAGATTTCCATGCTCTGCGCATACGAAATCTTACCGTGCACCGTTTGGCAAGCAATGGAAGTGGGGCTCCATTTCATTCCGTTCCACTTCTGCACCCCACCAATTTGCTCTCGCAAATTGGTGGGGTGCTTGCTTGTCAGGGGTTTCCCCTGAGACCCCTCGGAGATGCTACGCATCTCCGTTAAGCCGCACTTCGTGCGGCTGCTGCGGCTACCGGCGTAGCCTATGTAACTGCATCACGCCAAGGGTATCAAGGATATCACCATGGGCACATGATACCCTTAGACCGCTTTTTTTGTTCAAAACCACTCGCTCCCACGCTTGACAGATAATACTTCGAGGTCAGCCTTCGCCCGCTTCATCGTAACCTGTGACAGCCCCATCTCCGCGCCTTTTTGAAAAACATCGTTTGCTGAAACATCCCCATGTGCAAGCACTCCCGCGATGCACCGACTTGCTGCCACCTCTTTTGTTGAGATGCCCAATCAATACGATAGCCGCGCCTGTGCTCTCGGCGACGGCGGCGAGGCGTTTCATCAGCGGACGAACCCCATTAGCTGAGTGCATGTCCGCCCCGCCGAGATAGGCTTGTAGTGGGTCGAGGATAAATATGCTTCGCACCTGTTCGGATGCTTGCAGTTTCGATCCGCTCATCCACGGGAGAAAGCGATTTCTCTTCCTCATCAATTACATGGATACGAGAGCAGTCTGCACCAAGCTGTTCCAACCGTGGCTTGATGGTATCGGCCAACCCATCCTCGGCTGTTTGGAAGATGACATCAGCGGGAAGGTTGTCGTCATCTTTCCCGACATTCTTTCCTCATGTAACCGATGCCGCAATTGCCAGCATCATAGTCGTTTTCCCATCGCCGGGATCACCTTACACGATGGTTATTTTTCCATAAGCAATGTATGACTTCCACAGAGAACTCACCTGTTCCGTTTCTACATCTTGCATTGTAATTAGCCTCAAATTTTGCTTCATAGTAATATATGTCCTCCGTCTCTTTTTGAAATGATAAGCCGTCCGTAAACAGTAAGGTTACAGGCGGCTAAATGATTACATCCTATGCGGCGGGTTTTATGCTTTTATCGGTCTGTTCTTTCCTTTTTCGACGACCATACTCACGCTTGTACGACCGGTCACGGTCGATGCGTTCCTGCTTGACACGCTCTGCCTCAATTTTCTCCGTTGTTCGTGCATCCGGCACATTAAAAGCATCGATATATTTGAGGAATACTTCAACCTTTTGAATGCGCTTTCCAAGGCCACGTCCGGTCTCCGGATTGCGTCCGTCAGCCCATCTTGTCCACAAAGCTGTTTAACATCGCAGGAGTCAACTCCTCGAAGTTTGTAAATCAACGCACTAATTCTACAAATTTATCGGTACAGATGCTGTTGGAATTGAACTCATCCAACTCAACTTGAAGTGCGGCAGTCTGTGCTTTGAGTTCGGCCTGTTCCTGCTCATACCCGGCACTCATTTCCTCAAAGCGGTTGTCGTGGATTCTCCCAAGTGTCTTGTCTTCATAAAGGCTACGAAACACCTTTTCGAGATCGGCAATACGGTGTTCATTCTTCGCAATCCGCTTTTTGTATGTGCGTGCCGTTTCACCCTGCTTGACAGCGGATTTTTCTCGGACACGTTCGACGAACTCGGCTTCATCCTCCCGCACATAGCCGCCGGTATCGCGGAGGATTTCAAGGATAATCTCTTGCACCAATGAGGTGCGAATAATATGCGGGGTGCATGTGGCGTTGTACTTCGCGCCGGTTCGCTTGTGGGTGGAGCAAAAATAATTGTTCTTCGGTTTGCTTCGGTATACCTTATCGCCTTTGCGGTCATGACTTTGGCGATGATTAAGCATCTTGCTGCCACAGTCGGCGCAGTAGAGCAGATCCGTGAGCGGATTGACTTCGCCTAATGAACTGCTCCGGCGTTTGGTTTTGCGGAGTTTCTATACCAAATCCCATGTCTCTTGCGTGACGATTGGTTCGTGGGTGTTCTCGAAAATGACCCGTTCCTCTTTTGGGTGCGGTGTACTCTTCTTGCTCTTGAAGCTGGCCTTTTCGAGTTTGAAATTCATCGTATGTCCGGCATACTCCATCCTCGCCAACATCTGTATCATCGTGGAACAGCTCCAAGCGTAGCGATGGCCGCTGTCACAAGCGTTCTTGTAACACCAAAATCCTTTCTGCGCAAGGTGCTACGATGGACGCTCTACCTGTTCCTTGTGTAGCTTGGTAGCGATGACACGCGGCCCCATGCCGCCGATTGTCATCTCGAAGATACGCTTGACCACAGCGGCGGCATCGGAATCAATGAACCATTTGCTCTTGTCATCCGGGTTTTGACATACCTATATGGCGGCGGTGTTGGCTAATGGCTTGCCAGCTTTGCCTTTTGCGGTAAGAGTAGACTTAACCTTGCGGATCGTGTTTCTGGCATACCACTCGGCCATAACTTCACGAAATGGAGTAAAATCATCGTCGCCGTTGGCACTATCCAAGCCGTCATTGATGGCAATCAGGCGAACGCCTTTTTCGCGGAACAATTCTCGATACAGACCCACGCGCAAGTAATCGCGCCCCAAGCGACTGGAATCCTTCACTACGACGCAGAGCACCTAATCAGCCTCTACTGTTTCGATGAATTTTCGCCAGCCGGGACGACCCCAACGGGTTCCCGACCAACCGTCATCACAGATATGCAAGTATGGAACCAGACCGTTGCGCTCGGCGTGTTCCTCCAAGAGCTGTTGTTGATTCAGGATGGAGTTTGACGGACCTTGCAACTCGTTGTCACGGCTCGATCGACTGTATAGTATGGTAATTTTCGTGTTGTTCATTTCTGCCTCTTTCCGGCAACTCTGAGCATTTGCGGCACATGAAGCGTTAGGCAATCTTATCCACCTCCCGCTCCCGCTCAATCAGGCGATGGACAATATTTGCCATCGTATCTTTGCTTGAGTCGCTGAAATGGACTGTAACCTCCACAGCCGCGGGGCCAATCCGTTTCAGCAATTTTACAGACTCTAGTTCACAATGAACGGTTGTTACCGCGCCTTTTTCAGCGGTTTTCTGTATGGATTTGGCTCCTTCGGAGAGGAGCAGTAATATTGACCTTGTTCACTTTCGTCTCGACCTCGTTCCTACATTGAGCCTTGCTTGGCTATGGCGCGTTTCGCTGACAATGATTCGCAGCTCTGCCCACACTCCTTCCTTTAGTGTCGGACAGCTATATTTCTGCGAACTTATTACCAACTACTCGGCTGCACATTCCCGCCCTGCGCTTCCGCCACAGCCCCGCGTTCCTGCTATCGCCGATATCTGATCGACTGTGTAATTCGATTGTGTTACCCCTTCACTCTCTCACCCGTTAGGGCAGGGCTTTGATAACCTCGAAACGCAAGTATTCACAGAAAATTCATATTTGCAAGTAATGGATATTTACAAAACGTCTTGTTAGGTGTAAACTAGTTCAGTAAGGATGCTTTCGTGCGCTACCTCTCGGCCTGCTATTGTGGCCAGTCTGTGCCTCGCTGGTTCGTCGATTTCTCGGCAATGCGGGTACAATTGCTCCAACAGCAAAAGTGTGTTGTAGTCGCCGATGCAGGTGTATGTGAGATCGTTGCTCATGGCTTGCTCCTTTCAGCACGGTGGCGTCCCTCTGTCTGTGCCGAAAACGCTTGGACTGCCTATGGTTTTGGAGTACATCTATCTGTACCCCTTAGAGCATAGTAGTGAGGTGCCGGGCGCAGCCTGACGGAGGGAGTCTTGGCGCATACATTTTCTGCGGAAAATGTATAAGTCCGCCTATGGCAGACGATGCGCCTTCGAAGGGGGACTAGTCCCCCTTCGACTTTCCCCCTAGCCTCCGGTGGGGTTAAGGACAAGGGCTAACTCCCCCGGTTGCCTGCGACGATAACTGACGCCCCAAAAGCGCAAGACGAAGCCGCAGTACGATTGGGTGGCGGAAGGAATGCCCAAGGTGCAGCCCCCTCGGGGAGGGGGCCTTTGCCCCCATAAACACATCCATTAGGGGCGGCAAACCCCGCCCCCTACGACAATACCACGGAGGTCTATATGACAGCACAAGATAAAACAAGAAACTTTTCCATCATCGCCACTCCCCAAGCGGCAAGCCGCTCGGGGACCCCTTTCATTTAATCTGTTACGGCGGGCAAAGCCCGCCTATATCAAGGTTTTGCTTCGCAAAACGCTTGGACGCCGGACTCCCGGCGAAAAACCTTTGTCCAACGAAAAGGAGCTATTTATAATGACCCAGCAAGATAAAACAAGAAACTTTTCAATCATCGCCCACATTGACCACGGCAAGAGCACGCTGGCTGACCGTTTGCTGGAGCATTGCGGCGCAGTCGAGAGCAGGGACATGGAGAGCCAGCTGCTCGACAACATGGACTTAGAGCGGGAGCGGGGCATCACCATCAAAGCCCGCGCCGTGCGTCTGGCGTATCAGGCGAAAGACGGTGAGACCTATTCCCTCAACCTCATCGATACTCCCGGGCATGTGGACTTCAACTATGAGGTCTCCCGCTCCCTCGCCGCCTGTGAGGGGGCTATCTTGGTCGTGGATGCCGCACAGGGCATAGAGGCGCAGACGCTGGCGAACACCTACCTCGCCCTCGACCACAACTTGGAGATTCTGCCCGTCATCAACAAGATAGACCTCCCCGCCGCCGACCCGAAGCGGGTCAAGTCGGAGATTGAGGACGTTATCGGCATCCCTGCGTTGGACGCGCCGGAAATTTCCGCCAAGAAGGGCCTCAATATCGAGCGCGTCTTGGAGCAAATCGTCAAAGATGTCCCGCCGCCCAAGGGGGACGCAAAGGCCTCGCTCAAGGCCTTGATTTTCGACAGCCAATATGACAGCTACAAGGGCGTCATCGTCTACATCCGTGTCGTGGAGGGCGAGATTCGCAAGGACATGGATGTCCGCATGATGGAGAGCGGGGCGTCTTACAAAATCGTGGATGTGGGGCATCTGCTTCCCATCGGCATGGAGTCCTGTGATGTGCTGTCAGCAGGGGATGTTGGCTATTTCACGGCCAGCATCAAGATTGTGGCGGACACGCAGGTGGGTGACACCGTCACGGGCGCGGAAAACCCGGCCACGGAGCCCTTGCCCGGATATCGTCCCGTGCAGCCGATGGTATTCTCCGGCATCTACACCACAGAGGGCGACAAGTACCCGGATTTGCGGGACGCGCTGGAAAAACTCAAACTCAACGACGCCGCGCTGAGCTACGAGCCCGAGAGTTCCATCGCACTGGGCTTCGGCTTCCGCTGCGGCTTCTTGGGGCTCTTGCACATGGAAATCATCCAAGAACGCTTAGAGCGGGAGTTCGACCTCGACCTCATCACCACGGCCCCCTCCGTCGTCTATCGGGTCACGACCACCGATGGGGTGCAGATAAAAGTAGACAATCCCCTCAACTACCCGCCGACGAACTTTATCGAGATGGCCGAGGAGCCTTACGTCAAAGCTACTATCCTCTGCCCGACGGAATATGTGGGCAATATCATGGACCTCTGCCAAGACAGGCGCGGCGAGTACACGGACATGACCTACCTCGACGACACCCGTGTGGAACTCCGCTACAACCTGCCGCTCAATGAGATTATCTACGACTTCTTCGACGCGCTCAAGTCCCGCAGTCGGGGCTATGCCTCGCTCGATTACGAGTTCTCCGAGTACCGCCCCAGCAAGCTGGTGAAACTCGACATCCTGCTCAACGGCGATGTGGTAGACGCGCTGAGTTTCATCGTCCACGAGGAAAAGGCCTATGTCCGTGGCCGCAAGATTGTGGAGAAACTCAAGGACAACATCCCCCGTCAGCTCTTTGAGGTGCCTGTACAGGCCGCCATCGGCGGAAAGATTATCGCCCGCGAGACGATTCGTGCGATGCGCAAAGATGTCCTCGCCAAGTGTTACGGCGGCGATATTACACGGAAGAAAAAGCTCTTGGAGAAGCAAAAAGAGGGCAAGAAGCGGATGCGCAGCCTCGGGAGTGTGCAAGTACCGCAGGAGGCATTTATGGCGGTGTTGAAGCTGGATGAGTAGGGGGCAGTATCCCCGACGCCCCGCAATTCCCCTCCTTGGAGGGGTACCGCCAAAGGCGGTGGGGTGGTGCCCTGCCCGGACGCGCCCCGAACCACCCCGTCAGGCTTCGCCTGCCACCCCTCCGCGGGAGGGGAATCAGAGAACGGGCGGCAAAACGCCGCCCCTACAAAAGCCACACAGAAAGGACACCACCATCATGAACCAATCCACCATTACCAAAGCCGCCGAAATCGTCAAGCAAAACGCCATCCAAGGCGGCGAATTTAACGGACAAATCTGCGTCCTCTCGCTGATTGACGAGGTGGGATACCCCACCGCATCCGTCATCACGCCGTCTAAGGCGGACGGGATTTATCAGCTCATGCTCTGCACGATGCGTAGCGGGAACATGGCAAAGCGGGCCGCGAACTGCAATCGTGCCAGCGTTTGCTTCAGTTCGACGGAGTATTGCATCAACCTCGTTGGTGACATCGAGGTCATTACCGATGCCGATGTCAAGCGTGACGTATGGTATGATGGCCTCAGCTATCATTTCACGGGGGCGGATGACCCCGATTATTGTGTGCTGCGGTTTACGACGAAGCGGTATAAGTTGTTTGTGAGCGATGAGGATGTAGCGGGGGTGGTGTAGGGGGTATCCTACCTCTACACTATTACACTATACCACGGTGACAATTTCGCTTATGTTGCACAAAAGAGGCAAATGCACCCAAGCCGCAAAGCCTCCTTTTCCAAAGGAGGTGGCAGGCGAAGCCTGACGGAGGATTCCCCTATGCTCCCACGAAACAAAAACCTAAAACCCCGCTCAAGTGAACTCCGCAACAACGCCACAAAGCAAGAAAATCGTTTATGGTACGATTTCCTCAGAAAACGTCGTCCGCCGTTTTACAGACAGAGAATCATTGGTAATTATATTGTTGATTTTTATTGCCCAAAGGCGAAATTGGTCATTGAGCTTGACGGAGCACAGCATTATGAAGATGAGGCCATGGAGTATGATATGTTAAGGACAGAATATTTGAATTCGTGTGGGCTTTCTGTTTTGCGTTTCTCCAACAAAGAAGTAGATGCTTGTTTTGAGGGTGTTTGTCAGAGTGTTGAAAGGGCAATCCTCAGTCGGCTGCGCTGACAGCTCCTTTGGAAAAGGAGCCTTCGCGGCTTTGGGGCATTAGCCACAATCATATCAATGTGTAAGTTGCTTTAAATAAACGAACAGGAGATAGTATATAGTGTTACAAAAAACAAAATATGGAACAGTTTTATGTGAAAAAATAAAGCAAGAGAAAAAACTTAAGTATGCGGCTGTACCTATTGGTGGCAGTGATGGCTCCATAGATTACAAAAAGGTTTCTTTGAATTGTTCAAATGAAGATTGCAACACTTGCCTAACTTTTGAAAAAGCACCTATTATTGTTTAATTAAACATCACCACCCCCACTAAAAGGAGACACCCCCATGCCAAAACGACAATTCAAAGCCGAGAGCCGTCGGCTCATGGACCTCATGATCAACTCCATCTACACCCACAAGGAGATATTCCTCCGTGAAATCATCTCCAACGCCTCGGACGCGATGGACAAGCTTGCCTACAAGGCCCTGACGGACGATAAGGTTGCGATAAACCGAGAGGACTTTCAAATCACCATCACGGCGGATAAAGAAGCCCGGACAATCACAGTCTCTGACTGCGGTATCGGCATGACGCTTGAGGAATTGGCGGATAATCTGGGCGTCATCGCCAAGAGCGGTTCGCTGGCCTTTAAATCCGACATGGACGAGACGGCGGACATTGATATCATCGGTCAATTCGGCGTGGGCTTTTATTCGGCGTTTATGGTGGCCGAGAAAGTCACCGTCACCTCCCGTGCCTATGGCCACGAGCACGCCCATCAATGGGTCAGCACCGGGGCGGACGGCTACAGCATTACCCCTTGCGAGCGGGACACGATCGGCACAGACGTAGTGATTCAGCTCCGCCCGGACAGCGCGGAGGAGGACTATAGTGTCTACCTGGAGCCGTACACGCTCCGCGGCATCATCAAAAAATACTCCGACTACGTCCGCTACCCCATCGTATTCGAGGGCGAGACGGTCAACAGCATGGTTCCCATCTGGCAACGCTCAAAATCCGAGGCATCGGACGAGGATTGCTTTGCGTTCTACAAGGAAAAGTTTCACGATTTCCAAGACCCTCTCGCCGTCCAGCGTATTGCCGCCGAGGGTACGGCGGTGAGCTACCGCGCCATGCTCTTCTACCCGGCGAAAGCACCGTATGACTACTATTCCAAAGACTATCAGGCGGGCCTGCAGCTCTACTCCGCCGGGGTGCTGATTATGGAGCATTGCCCTGCCCTTTTGCCGGAGCATTTCCGCTTCGTGCGGGGCGTGGTGGATTCGTCCGACCTCTCGCTCAACATCTCCCGTGAGATGCTGCAGCAGGACAGACAGGTGCGGACGATTGCCGCCAGTTTGGAGAAGAAAATCAAGTCCGAACTCGGCCGCCTCAAAGACAATGAGCCGGAGCAGTACGAGACTTTTTATCAGAGCTTCGGCCTCCAGCTCAAATACGGCGTAGTCGCCGACTTCGGCGCGAAGAAAGACACGCTTGCCGACCTGCTCCTTTTCCATAGTGCCAACCACGGCAAGCTCATCTCCCTCCGAGCTTACGTGGACGCCATGCCCGAGGCGCAGACGCACATCTACTACGCCCCCGGTGAGTCCACGGCCAAAATCGCCGCCCTGCCGCAACTCGAAGTGGTCATTGACGCCGGATTCGATGTGTTCTACATGACGGACGACGTGGACGAGTTCGTCGTGCAGACGCTGATGAGTTATCGAGATAAGTCGTTCAAGTCTATCTGCGACCACGATTTAGATTTGGAGAGCGAGGCGGAAAAACAGGAGACGGAACAGCTGGAGGAAACCCACAAAGACTTCCTCAGCTTCGCCAAAGAGACCTTGGGCGAGAAGGTCCGCGCCGTGCGGCTGACGCACAGGCTGAAAAGCCACCCCGTATGCCTCGGCACACAGGGCGGTGTGTCGCTGGAGATGGAGAAGTATTTTGCGAACCTCGCCAAGTATCAAGACGCCGTGCCGCTCAAAGCCGAGCGGGTGTTAGAACTCAACCCCGCCCATCCGGTATTTGCGCGGTTGAACGAGGTCTATGAGACCGAACCCGTCCGAGCCGCAAAGCACATCGATGTGCTCTATCACCTTGCCCTCTTGCTGGCAGATATTCCGCTCGACGACACGGCGGAATACGTAGAGAGCGTTTGGAATCTGCTTTTGGAGTAGCCGCACAGACGAGCCGGCGCATCCGGGCCCTCTAAAGGCCGTATGACCGTGACCTCAATCCCTCTGGATTCTGCGTAGCTGACGGCCCGGCTGATGCCGCCGTCAGCTACGTTGTCATGTACGGCGAGCAGGCGTCCACTCCCCTTGAACATCTCCCGATTGCGGCGGGCAAGACAGCCTCTGGTGTAGCGGCCTTGTAAAATCCGCACCTCATCCGCTTGGGCGAGGACATCAAAATATGGTTCCCGCCAGAGTTCCGGCCAATGGTTAGCCTGCGCCTCACACGGCAGATAGCAGTGGAGGCGAACGTGAGGAAAGAGGTTGTCCCGGAGCCTGATGATAAGCCGCGCCGCCCAGACATCCGCCCCCATGTTCATCCCGATGCGGAACAAGCTGACCCCGTCGTTTATCGCGATGCGCAGTTCCCGTTCGATGAGCCGTTCCATTTGTTCTTGGTGCAAGGCCGTATTCTTGGAATCCAGCCGATGGGCCTGTATACAGACCACACTGCATGTCGTATTGATAAGTTGCATAGAAATCCCTCCCTACAAGGATTGGTATAATCTTTCTGTACTCGTATGATATACCATCTTTCGGGAGAAATTAGTCGTTTTTTCGGGGAGGAGAGAAAAAGCTTGCGGAATGGGATGGGAAATGGATGGAAAAGGGGAGGGCGCACATTGTGCGCCCTCCTTTTTGGGGATGTAGGGGCGGATTGCAATCGTCCCGTCATATTGTGCGGGCAGATTGCAATCCGTCCCTATATGGTGCAATGGAATTTTCGTAGGAGCGAACAGTATTCGTCCGCCACATATTCATTCTTCTATCGCAAATGCACCCAAGTCGCGAAGGCTCCTTTTCCAAAGGAGCTGTCGGCGCAGCCGACTGAGGATTGGTCTTGACCTTAACCCCGCCGGAGGCTAGGGGGAAGGTCGAAGGGGGACTAGTCCCCCTTCGAAGGCGCATCGTCCGCCGTAGGCGGACTACACATTTCCCGCAGGAAATGTATGCGCCTCAAATCCTCCGTCAGGCTGCGCCTGCCACCTCCTTTGGAAAAGGAGGCTTTGCCCTCATAAACATCAGCACGAAAAGGACGGCTAATGCCCCTACACTTACGTTCTCCTGTCATTCTGAGCACAGCGAAGAATCTTTACTGACCTGAAGAGAAAAATACGGGCATCGCTATTGTGACACCCGTATTTTTTAATCACGAAATTCAAATAATTTAGCAATAGGCACATCAAGGGCGGCGGCAATATCAAACAATACATCCAACGAAAGACCTGTGTCGCCGTTTGGAGCCTCGATATTGCTCATGTGTGTTCTTGAAATGCCTGCCTTTTCAGCCAGTTGCAACTGGCTGAGACCTTGCATTTTTCGCGCATAGGTAATATTGAAACGCAGTTTTTTATATATGTCAGCGTGTTCCTGCCTCATGATTATTCACCCCTAATAATTGTAAAATACTATAGGGCAAACAAAAACAATGTGAAAATGAATTTTGCACATTTTAAAAGAGCAAAATTTGTTGACGCATTAAATTTTGTATGATACAATGCAACAAAAAGCCTTGGAGTCGAAAGGAGAACATGTATGGAACTATACAAAGAACTACTCGCCAAAGTGCTCTCTCAAGAAGAAGTACACATCATGTTCCCGCATATCCACCTAAATGCAAAAGAAATCATAGAAATGGAGTGCTATCTGGCCTTGCAAAAAATACAGGCCATCATTCAAAATGATGACCTGTCAAATTTCGATTGTGTCGAACAAATTGTACGTGTGTTTGAAATGCTGGGCAGCGATGGCGGGACCAGGCACGACTTTTAAAGGGAAAGTGCGACCCTGTGTGTGGGCCTGCCCCTACAATCAAACCACAACGCCGTTCTTCACCACGCGATGCACCAAATTCGACCCAAACCGATAAAACAAATAACTCAGCGCATCCGTCTCCCAAATCACCAAATCGGCTTTTTTACCCACCTCCACACTACCGGCCACATCCGCACGGTCAATGGCGGCGGCGGCGTTTAGGGTGGCGGCGGTGAGCGTCTCCTCCGGGGTGAGGCGGTATTTGAGACAGGCCAAGGTCATAGCCAACTGCAAATTCAAACTCGGACTGGAGCCGGGGTTGAAGTCACTCGCGACGGCGAGTGCCATGCCCGCATCCAGCATTGCCCGTGCCGGGGCGTAGGGTTTGTCGAGATAGAAACTCGTAGCGGGGAGCAGCACGCCGATGACGTTCGCTTCGGCCATGGCCGCAATCGCCGCCGCATCGCTGGTGATGAGGTGTTCGGCCGACACGGCACCCAGCTCCGCGGCCACTTGCGCGCCGCCGAGACAGTCGATTTCGTCCGTGTGCGCCTTGAGTTTGAAGCCCTGCGCCTTGGCCGCGCTGAGTACCGTGCGGGTTTCCTCCGGGGTGAACACGCCGGTCTCGCAGAAGATGTCGCAGAACTCGGCGAGGCCTTCCTCTGCAACGGCGGGGAGCATTTCCTCGCAGACGATGCGGATGAATTCTCCTCGATTCTCCTTATACGTCTGCGGCAGAGCATGTGCGCCGAGGAAAGTCGGCACCAAATCCACAGGCTGCATCGCATCCACCGCACGGACGACACGGAGTTGCTTCAACTCGTCCTCCGAGGTCAAGCCGTAGCCGCTCTTGGCCTCGGAGGTAGTGACGCCCAGAGCCAGTTGCTCCTTCGTGAAGCCGATTGCCCGTTCCGTCAACTCCTCGGCCGAGGCCGACCGTGTACTGCGGACGGAGGAGAGTATCCCGCCGCCGCCTTTGAGGATGTCTAAGTAGGACACGCCTTTGAGTTTCATGTCCAGCTCATGGTGCCGCCAACCGCCGAAGACGAGATGCGTATGGCTGTCCACCAGACCCGGCGTAACCAAACGGCCGCCTGCGTCCAGCGTCTCCCGCGCCGCAGGGGCGTCGGACATCGGGCCGACATAGGAGATGATACCGTCACGGATGCCGACTGCGGCGTTGGGGATAGTACGTACGTCACCCTGTTCAATACCGCGTTTGGGACCCTTGCCCTCGGGGGTGGCCAAAGTGCCGATGTTGGTGATGATGAGGTCTAGCATGGTGATTCCTCCTGTAAATAATCTTTGCGGTGAACCTATCCTTTAAAAATCCCGTCTTCCAATGCCGACAGGAAGGGGAACATTTCATTGTAATGCTTGTGCATGAACAGCGTGCTGTCTTGCCGATACAGGTCTTCGGCGAGTTTGTCGGCGATGGGGGTGAGCAGTTTTTCGTGTGCGCATTGCACGGGGCTTATGCCGATTGTAAACGCGTCGCCTTGGCGTGTTAACATATCATAGGCATAGTTGCAACGGGATTGGATGGCGCATGTTTTGCACACATCGAGCGGGATTGCCCCTTTTTCAATGAAAAACGTCTGCTTTTTCTCGTCGATCCCCGTCCGGACGTCACCGATGGCAAACGCGGGGTCATCTACATAGCGTGAGCCGGGGAAAATCGTCCCGTCCGGGGCGATGGAGGGTTGGTTTTGCGACATTTTTCGTCTGTCGATGTTATACGCCGCGCCCTTGATGTGAGACAGGATTTTTTGGTCAAAGGGGGAGAGGTAAAACTTCTGCTCATCCAATGTCCAATTACGATACAACTTGGCCAGTTTTTCGTACTCACGCCCCAATACCTCAAAATCCGCCTGTGTCCAAGGGGCGTCGTAATTGAGGTTCAGCGTCATATAGCGAAACCCGCTGCGGCGCAAAAATTTGATGATGTCCGTCGCCTTATGCACAACAGACGCATCCAGCACACTCATGCCGACGGCATAGGGCTGATAGCGCAAGAGCAGGGGGATTTTATCCGAAAGCACCTGCGACGAGGGCGAGCCGTCAGGGAAAAAGCGGCAGTCGTCCTGCGCGGGGCCGTCGTGGGAAAAACCGATGGTCAGATTGACGCTCTTAGCGAATTTCAGGAAGTCTTCATCGAGCAAAAGGCCGTTTGTCGTAATCTTATAAGAGAATTGATGTCCCGTTTTCTTACGGATTTCCTCCGCATGTGCCACGGTTTGGTGGATTACGTCCCGCTCTAGCAGCGGCTCACCGCCGTAGAACAAAATCCCGGTGGGTGAGCCTTGGGTGACGGCGAAATCCACCGCACGCTTTGCCGTGTCCGCCGTCATGCGCAGATTGCCGAAGGGGACAAAGCAGTAAGTACACGCAAGGTTGCATCGATTGGTGAGGTGCAGGGTCAGGTTCATGGCTGTACCTCCTCGGCGGGCGGTAATATGCCCTCCGTACGCAATTGGGCGATGAAGGCGTCAATTTGAGCGTTGAGCCGTTCGTAGAGGATTGCGCCGGCTTCTTGTTTTTCATCTTCTGTGAAGGTGGCAATTTCCTGATCCAACTCCCAATCCCAAACCCAATCATAGTCGCCAATGGATTCGCCCGGATTTTGCATGAAAGTAGCGGAGACGTTAAATCGTCGTGCGAAGCCCTGCTGTAGTGCGTCCTCTATCTGTCCGTGCGTCATGTTCCACCAAATAAAGTCATCCCACCATGTCGCCGGGAAAACAATGCCTTGTCTTGTGCGTTCGTCAAACAGCGCAAGTCTGGCAGTGGCTTCCAACTCGCTGTTTTCGGCAATTGCTGCATAGTCCGGCACGGGGGCATCGAAACAAATCCCCGCCTCACAAAGTCGATTGCGAATGATGCCAAGAGCCTCCTGCTCGGTCAGATATGCAACATAAATCGGGCCGCCGCCCGACCCGCCCCAATGCGCGCACACGACTACGTCAAACTCTCGTCTGGCCTCCAAATAGTGACTGCCGCCCTGCGTATAGGCCGCAATCACACCATGGAGACCGTCTTCACAAGATGCGGGCGGATAAGTTCTCGGTGCCGCACACCCCGTCAAGGCACCAAAACCCAACACACCGATACAAGCAAGAACCGCCGCGTGCTTCGCCCAACGTCTCGGCGCGGTACGCAGCTTCGCACGGTCGAGTGTGTTGCGGTTCGGATAGGTCGGCGGGGTATAGTTTTGCATGGGAGAGAGGTCAAATTCATGTTTGTTGTTCATCATGGCAGCACCCCCTCTGCACGCAAGCGGGCAATAAAGGCGTTCACTTGGGCGAGGAGCGATTGTTCCAGTACGGGGCCGGCGAGGCGTAGTTGTTCTTCTTTTGTCGTGTCTGTATAAAATTCCATATCCCACGCATGAAGCTGACCACCTACGGGTGCAGTCCACTCATCATACTCACTCCAACCCGGCCATCCGAGCGTGTAGCCCTCACAGCAAAATATAGAAATCGGGATGTCCGTCTGCCAAGCAAATGCTTCATACATCCGTTCAAGTCGCCAAGGTGTCCCTCCGTGCCAAGTCCGATTATTATGCGGCAAATCGACGAGGACGACTGCTTGGTTTTTCTCTGCGTCGTATAAAGTGATGGGAATCATTTCCTCACCCCACGCAATTTCATACGCGGGGACATCATCCGAAAAATCAAGCCCTGCCTCTGTCAACGCATTACGGATGATGCCGAGTGCCTCCTGCTCCGTCAGATGCGCCACATAAATCGGGCCGCCGCCCGAGCCGCCGTGGTGTGTGCGGACGAAAATGTCAAAGTTTCGTTCTGCGGCTTGATAGTACGGCACGGGGTCAACGTTCGTCGTCTGTGGGGCCTCGGCACAACCCGTCAAGGTGGCCGATACTCAGCGCACCGATACAGGCGAGCACAGCCGCATGTTTCGCCCAACGCTTCGGCGCGGTGCGCAGCTTCGCACGGTCGAGACCGTTACGGCTCGGATAGGTCGGCGGGGTATAGTCTCGCATTGCACTTAGGGTGAAGTGTTCGTTTTGCATAACGGTTACCTCCTTGTTATCCTAGACGACGGGGTGGGCGGGAATGTTCCATGTGTTAAGTTTGTGGTTGTGACAGACGGGCGCGGACGGCCAATGGCCGCCCCTACGGCAAACGCAAAACCCACGGGTCGATGTGGGCATCGCCCCCTACGAAGGGCAAGGGTGCCCCCGTAGGGGCGGCCATTGGCCGTCCGTGGTTTTGGATTTTGCCCTAAAAATATTTATCCACCGTACTGTCCACCAAATCCTCACGCGGAATAAACGGCAGCGTAATATGCCCCGCACCTTGATAATTCTGATTATACGCCACACTCGTCTCCACGGCGTGTTCGTTTCTCGCCCACGCACGTCTTGCAACGCCGCCCATGACGTCCCACATCATGGCGGAGGCAATCACACGCCCGGCTCGCTCGGAGCCGTCGAGCACCATGCCGAAGCCGCCGTTGACGCTCTTGCCGATACCTACACCGCCGCCGTTGTGGAGGGCGATGAGGCTCATGCCCCGCGCGGCGTTACCCGCAAAGCATTGGGTGGCCATGTCGGCCATGACGTTGGAGCCGTCCTTGATGTTGCTCGTCTCGCGGAACGGTGAATCCGTGCCGGACACATCGTGGTGGTCACGTCCCAGCATAATGGGGCCAACCTCGCCTTTTGCGACCATTTCATTGAATTTGAGCGCAATTTTCGTGCGCCCCTCGGCGTCTTGATACAAAATCCGCGCCTGTGTGCCGACGACGAGTTTGTTCTCCTCGGCGTCCCGGATCCAAATCCAGTTGTCTCTGTCCTGCCCTCTGCGATTTGGGTCGATGCAGTCCATGGCGGCCTTGTCGGTCTTGCGCAAATCTTCCGGATTGCCGGAGAGGCAAATCCAGCGGAATGGACCGTAGCCGTAGTCGAATAGGACAGGTCCCATGATGTCCTCCACGTAGGACGGGTAGATGAAGCCGTCTTTTTCGTCGATGCCGTTCTTGGAGACTTCCTTGACGCCCGCATCGTAGACGGATTTCAGGAAGGCATTGCCGTAGTCGAAGAAGTACGTCCCTCTCGCCGTCAGGGTTTGGATGAGTTTAAAATGCTTGACCAGCGTCTCATTGACACGGCGGATGAATTCATCCCTGTCCTCCGTGAGCATGGCCGTCCGCGCCTCAAACGTAAGCCCCTGCGGACAGTAGCCGCCGTCATAGACGTTGTGGCAGGAGGTCTGGTCGGAGAGCAGTTCGATATGGATGTCGTGGTCAACCGCATATTGCAGCAAGTCCACGATATTGCCGTGGTAGGCAATGGAATACGGCTCTTTTTTCGCCATGTACTCCTGTGCTTTCGCCCAGACTTCGGCCAAATCATCGGACGCCATGGACACCCACCCTTGGTCGAGCCGTGTTTTGATACGGGAGTAGTCCACCTCGGCGATGATGCCGACGCCGTTTGCAATCTCTATCGCCTTCGGCTGCGCCCCCGACATGCCGCCGAGACCGCTGGTGACGAAGAGGTGTCCGCGCAAATCGCCGTCCGCAGGGATGCCGAGCCGCTGACGCCCCGCGCCTAAAATCGTGTTAAACGTCCCGTGGACGATGCCCTGCGGGCCGATGTACATCCAGCCGCCCGCCGTCATCTGGCCGTAGTTGGCGACACCCATCTGCTGGGCGATTTCCCAGTCGTCCATGTTGTCAAACATCCCCACCATGAGGGCGTTCGTGATGATAACGCGCGGCGCGTCCGGCTTGGACGGGAACAACCCTAATGGGTGGCCGGACTCGATGACCAGCGTCTGTTCCTGCGTCATGACTTCTAAGTATTGCTTGATGAGCAGATATTGCATCCAGTTCTGGCAGACGCTGCCCGTCTCACCGTAGGTGACAAGCTCGTAGGGATAAAGGGCGATTTCAAAGTCGAGATTGTTGTCAATCATCACCTGAAACGCTTTGCCCTCGACACAGGCACCCTTGTAGGTGTCAATAGACTTGCCGTAGATGCGCCCCTCGGGGCGGTAACGATAGCCGTAGATGCGCCCATAGGTGCGGAGCTCTTCCATAAACTCCGGGGCAAGCGTCTCGTGGAGCGATTCGGGGATGTAGCGCAGGGCATTTTTGAGTGCCGTTTTTGTCTGCGCCTTCGTCAGCCGAAACCCCCGGCTCGGCGCACGGCGGATGCCGGGCAGAAAAGCGGGATAGGGCGGGAGCGTGGTGCCCAGTTTGATTTGCATGGCGTTTGCGGCTTGGGTGTTGGTTGTCATGATGTGTTCCTCCTTATTGTAGGGGGCGGCGTCCGCGACGCCCCGTCGTATTATGTCGTATTACGGTGTAAGCGCGCGGGGCGTCGAGGACGCCGCCCCCTACGTCAACAATGCCGATATCCGATCCTCAATATGTCCCAACGATCCCCTGTCAATCCGATACTCAAACCGTATGAGCCGTCCGCCGGAGGCGACGAAGCGTTCGTTCTTCGTCTTATACGCGGGGCTCACATACATCGGGGCCTCGTTAAATCCGATGATGGCCGCCTCGCCATGCGCGCCGTGGAGGGCGGGGGAGTAGTCGGCCTCTTGATAGGTGAGGATGCGGCTCTCGTCGAAACCAAGCGCGGTCAGAGTCTCCCGCACCAGATTTAGGAATATATTTGTGCGGTATATGATGCTCACCACGCGGTCACGGGGTAAATCGCCCAGTTCCATGAGCGTCCGCGTGCGGGGGGCGAGGGTGACTTCGATGAGCTTGTGGCGGTACATGGGCGTCAGATCGAGAACAGCGGGGTAGTCCACCGATGTGGCCACGATGAGGTCATAGCCGAGTAAAAGCTCCACCGGGTCACGGCTGGCGGAGATACTGGCGAGGGTGGTAAACGACAGGGTGTAGTTCACCCCCGTACTCCCCGTGAGGTAGCCGAGCTGTGCCTCTAACTCGGAGAGGATGCCGTAGTTGTTCGACAGTACCATGACGGCGATTTTGCGCCCCGATTCCAAAGGCCGAAGTTTGAGCCGCATGAGACTCCAAATTTCCTTGTCACTCATCCCCATGTCTCGCAGGCGGGCGATGGTGGCAATGAGAAGTTCCGCCGCCTCCTGCTTTTGGGTCTCTTCCAAGAGCGCGCCGTTTTCCTGCACATAGCTACCGCTGCCCTGGCGGACGACGATGGCACCGAGGCCGGACAACCTGGCATAGGCCCTTTTGACCGTCCCGCGTGCGATTTGCAGACGCTCGGCCAGCTCCCGCTCCGTGGGCAGTTTTTCACCCGCGCGCAGTTCTCCGGAAACGATGCGGCGCAGCAACTCCCCGGCCAGTTGCTCGGCGAGGGGGAGGGGCGCGGTTTTATCTAAATGGATTTGCTCTATTCGCATAAGTCCAATACTCCAAAATTGGGTCTATCTATTCTCCGTTCAATATACCACATACGAGTTCAAAAATCAATTTTTTTTCCATTTGCTACTTGCCAAACGCCCCCTTTATTTGGTATCATATACCTATACCAATTTAACAGGAGGCACCCCTATGGCAAAGATTGTCGAATGTATCCCCAATTTCAGCGAAGGCCGTGACCAAACGGTGGTTGACGCTCTGGCGGCGACCGCACGGAGCATCCCCGGTGTCACGCTCTTAGACTACTCATCCGATCCCAGTCACAACCGTAGTGTGTTCACACTCGTGGGCGACCCGGACGGCATTGCCGAAGTCGCGTTTCAGCTCTGCAAACTGGCGAGTGAGAAAATCGACATGCGGGAGCACACGGGCGAACACCCCCGCATGGGCGCGACGGATGTCATCCCCTTCGTCCCCATCAAGGACATCAGCGTGGACGAGTGCGTGGAGATTTCCAAAGCCGTGGCGAAACGCATCAACGACGAGTTGAACATCCCCATCTTCCTCTACGAATACTCCGCCACCCGCCCCGAGCGGGAGAATCTGGCGAAAGTGCGTAAAGGCCAGTTCGAGGGGATGCCCGAAAAGATCAAAGACCCCGACTGGCACCCCGACTTCGGCGCACCCGTCATCCACCCCACCGCAGGCGTCACCGCCGTAGGCGCGAGACCGCCGTTAGTGGCGTTCAACATCAACTTGGACACGGATAACTTGGACATCGCCAACGCCATCGCCAAGACAATCCGCGGCTCCTCCGGCGGATACAAGTATTGCAAGGGTATCGGTATCATGCTGGAGGACAGAAACATCGCCCAAGTGTCCATGAACATGGTCAACTTTGAGGGTACGCCCTTGTATCGTGTCTTTGAGGCCGTGCGTTTCGAGGCACAGCGTTGGGGCGTAAACATCATCGGCAGCGAAGTCATCGGATTGGCTCCGGCAAAGGCTCTGATTGACTGTGCGGAATATTATCTGAAAATTGAGAATTTTGATTATGACAAGCAGGTGCTGGAAAATCATTTGTTGGGGTAGGTGTAGGGGGCGGCGTCCTCGACGCCCCGCACACCAACATCGCAACACCATGGTGTAGGGGCCGATGCCCACATCGGCCCGCTCCCTCTCAATGCACCTTAGCTACGAACGGGTCGATGTGGGCATCGACCCCTACAATGCAAGGAGAAACCACATGAAACTAACCGACATGACCATTCCCGCATTCACCGCACTTCTCGGCTCTGACGCGCCCGCGCCCGGGGGCGGCTCTGCGGCGGCACTCGCCGGCTCTTTGGGTGCGGCATTGACCACGATGGTGGCATCGCTCACCGCGGGCAAGGAGAAGTATCAGGCGCATGAGGCTCTCATGCAGGAAATCATTACCGAGGGCGGACGGCTTCGTCTGCAACTGGTGGACGTCATCGACAGAGATACCGAGGCGTTCAATGGTGTCACCGCCGTGTTCGCCATGCCGAAAGACACGGACGAGGAAAAAGCCGCCCGCAAAGCGGCCATGCAGGCGGCTCTCAAGGCGTGCACGCTCACGCCCTATGAGATGATGGAGTGCTCCCTCGCCGCGCTGGAACTGACGGAACGTGCGCTGGGACGCTCCAACACCAACGCCGCCAGCGACTTGGGCGTCGCGGCTCTGACGCTCAAAGCCGCCATCCAAGGGGCATGGCTGAATATCCTCATCAACATCGGCGGTATTCGGGATGAGGACTTCGTCACGCAATACCGCGTCGGCGGTGAGGCAATTTTGGCGAAGGCTCTGCCGCTGGCGGATAAAATCTACGAAACGGTATTAGGCGAACTGTAATTGTAGGGGCGGCCCCGTGTGGCCGCCCTGAACATACGGTATACAAGGGCGGCCACACGGGGCCGCCCCTACGAAAGGAAGGACACAAATCATCATGCAAATCAAATCCGATATCGAAATCGCTCAGGCTACGGAGATGCAGCACATCCGTGACATCGCGAAAGCAGCGGCGATTGACGAGAAATACCTCGAACAGTACGGCAACTACAAGGCGAAACTCGACTACAGCTATCTGACCGACCACGCGTCCGCGCCGGACGGCAAGCTGGTGCTGGTCACGGCCATCAACCCCACCCCCGCGGGCGAGGGTAAGACCACGACGACAGTCGGGCTGTCCGATGCCCTGCGGAAAATCGGCAAGAAATCCGTTGTTGCGTTGCGGGAGCCGTCGCTCGGACCCGTGTTCGGCGTCAAAGGCGGCGCGGCAGGCGGCGGATACGCCCAAGTCGTGCCGATGGAGGACATCAACCTCCACTTCACGGGCGATTTTCACGCCATCGGCGCGGCGAACAACCTGCTGGCCGCCATGCTGGACAACCACATCCATCAGGGCAACGAGCTTGGCATCGACACCCGCCGCATTACTTGGCGGCGTGCCGTGGACATGAACGACAGACAGCTTCGCTGTATCACGGACGGCCTCGGTGGCAAGGTCAACGGCGTACCGCGTGAGGACGGCTTCGATATCACCGTGGCCTCCGAAGTCATGGCCGTGCTCTGTCTCTCGCAGGACATTGACGACCTCAAGGCCCGCCTCGGCCGCATGATTGTGGCCTATACACGGGACGACAGGCCCATCACGGCGGCGGATTTGAAAGCGCAGGGTGCCATGGCGGCCCTGCTCAAAGACGCGCTCAAGCCCAACCTCGTGCAGACGCTTGAGGGGACGCCCGCCCTCATCCACGGCGGTCCCTTTGCCAACATCGCCCATGGCTGTAACTCCGTGACGGCGACGAGGATGGCACTCAAACTCGGCGACTACGCCGTCACCGAGGCCGGGTTCGGCGCGGATTTGGGCGCGGAGAAGTTCCTCGACATCAAGTGCCGCGCGGCGGGCTTGAAGCCGGACGCCGTGGTCATCGTGGCCACTGTCCGCGCGCTCAAGCACCACGGCGGTGTGGCCAAAGCCGACCTCGGCACGCCCAACGTAGCGGCTCTCGATTTGGGTCTGCCGAATCTCCTGCGGCATGTGGAGAATATCACCAAAGTTTTCGGTCTGCCCGCAGTCGTCGCCATCAACCGCTTCCCCACGGACACGGTGGAGGAACTTAGGCTCATCGAAGACCGTTGCCGGGAACTCGGCGTGAACGTGGCCCTCTCCGAAGTCTGGGGCAAAGGCGGCCTTGGCGGCGAGGCATTGGCGAGGGAAGTCGTGCGCCTCTGCGAGACCGAGAGCGAACTGGCCTACGTCTATGACACGGATGCCACAATCGAGGAAAAGCTCGACGCCATCGTGCGCCGCATCTATCGGGGCGACGGCGTACTGCTCACCCCCGCCGCCAAGAAACAGGCGGAACAGCTCACGGCATTAGGCTTCGGCAAACTGCCGATTTGCATGGCCAAGACGCAGTACAGCTTCTCCGACGACCAGACCCTGCGCTGTGCGCCCGAGGGCTTCACGGTCACGGTGCGGAATTTGAAAGTATCCGCCGGCGCGGGCTTCATCGTGGCCTTGACCGGGGACATCATGACCATGCCGGGTCTGCCGAAAGTGCCGAGCGCAGAGCGGATTGACGTGGATAGCATGGGACGAATTTCGGGTTTGTTTTAGGGTTTATAAGAAAAATATCCCCCGCCATAGGCGGGGGATATTTTTAAAAGTCGTGCCGACTGCCGCCGTCACTACCCATTTTTTCAAATACACGCACGATTGCTTCTACACAGTCAAAATCGCTGAGGTCATCATTTTCAATGATGGCCTGTATTTGTTGTAGGGCTTGGTAACACTGTGTTTCTACGATGTCCCGGAACGCTTTTGTCAGAATATCTTCATATAATTTCATAAAAAACACCTCCGATTTGCTAGCAATATACTATCGTTTTATTCGCAGAAAGTCAATAGATTTTTCAGTAATATAATGCTAACAAAATGGCATCGAGGTGTTATCATGTCAGGAGATAAAGTGCAGACAGGCCTTCGGATAGAAGAAATACCCCTTATCAAAATTACACATATCGCCAAGAAAAACCGCCGTTCTCTCAACGCACAACTAGAATTTCTCGTGGAAAAATGTATTGAGGAATACGAAGAAGAACACAGCGAAATCCAAGTTTCCGAAGAGGAACGGTACAAGTACAGACGTTGAAAAAAATCCCCCGCCATCGGCGGGGGATTTTTATGGGTGTGGGGTTGTGCCCTCATCAAAATTCCCCTCCTTGGAGGGGTGGCAGGCGAAGCCTGACGGGGTGGTGCCACGGGGCGTGTATGTCGCGTAGGGCGCGATGTCCTCATCGCGCCGTGGTATTGCATTTAGGGGGATGCGGCGCGACGAAGACATCGCACCATACACAAAGGGCAAGGGCACCACCCCGCCCTTCGGGCACCCCTCCGAGGAGGGGAATCAGGTCAAGGGCAGATTGCCCTTGCAATCAAAATCAATGCCCATGACAACTTTCACAGTCATACCCGCACCCCACAATCGGTGTCGGGTCTATCCCCTGCCGTTCATAATAATCCGCAATCGCCGACCGAATCCCGGCTTCGGCGAGGACAGAGCAATGCACTTTCTCCTGCGGCAGACCGTCCAATGCCTCGGTGACGGCTTTGTTGGAGACGGCCAAGGCTTCCTGAATCGTTTTGCCCTTGACCATCTCCGTGGAGATGGAACTCGTCGCGATGGCCGCACCGCAGCCGAAAGTCTTGAAGCTGACGTCTTGGATGACATCGTCCTCGATGCGCATGTAAATCTTCATAATGTCCCCGCATTTGGGGTTGCCCACTTGGCCGATGGCGTTTGCTCCCTCAAGTTCCCCGACGTTGCGCGGGTTGGCGAAGTGGTCCATAACTTTTTCTGAGTACATATCTGTGTATTCTCCTTTGGTAGGGCGCGATGTCCTCATCGCGCCGTGTAGCGTTTCGGGGGGCGGCGCGATGAAGACATCGCGCCCTACAATCGGACTTATAACGAAATCATGCGGTCAAGCGTGGCCCTGGCCGCTTGGATTTCTTCGTGATTTAAATGAATCTCATGCACTCCGGTTGCGAGGGCGTTATACACGTCTTGCAGGGTGGTCTTTTTCATGTTCGGACAGACAAACCCGGCCGAGACGGATAAAATCTTCTTTTCCGGCATCTCCCGCTGGAGCAGTTCGAGGACGCCGATTTCCGTGCCGATGATGATTTCAGCCTCTTTTCGCTTCCTCGCATAGCCGATGATTTCAGCCGTACTGCCGATGAAATCAGCGAGGACAAGCACCTCTTCCCGGCACTCGGGGTGGGCGGCAAAGACGGCCTTGGGATACCGTTCCCGCGCCTTTTGCACCTGTTCCGCCGTCACCCTGTCGTGGATGGGACAGAAACCGGGGTGGAAATGGAATTTTTTCTCCGGCACTTGCTCTGCCACATAGCGGCCGAGGTTGCGGTCGGGGATGAAGATAATCTCGTGCGCATCCAACTTCCGCGCAATTCGCACCGCCGAGGATGAAGTGCAACACACATCCGACACGGCCTTGACGGCGGCAGATGAGTTCACATAGCACATGACCTTGGCGTGCGGGTGTTTTGCCCGCAGTGCCAACACATCCTCCGGCTCGACCATGTCAGCCATGGGACAGCCCGCATCGGGGGCGGGGAGCAGGACGGTTTTTTGCGGGCTTAAAATCTTGGCACTCTCGGCCATGAACACGACGCCACAGACCACAATGGTGGATTCCTCGGCGTCTCTGGCCCGCTTGGCCATCTCAAAGCTGTCACCGACGACATCGGCCACGTCTTGCACATCCAACGTCTGGTAGTAATGAGCCAGAATCAGGGCATCGGTCGCCTCTTTGAGTTTGCGGATTTCCTTTTGCAAATCAGTCATCGGCCCGCTCCTCCCACAAGGGTGACATGGCGCGGAGCTTTGCTGCGATGGGCGGCATTTTCTCCAAGATATAGTCCACATCCGCTTCCGTGTTCGCCTCGCCCAAACTGAAGCGCACGGAGCCGTGGGCGTGCTCATGCGGCAGTCCGATGGCGAGCAGCACATGTGAGGGGTCTAGTGCCCCGGAGGAGCAAGCGGAACCGGACGACGCGGCGATACCCTGTGCGTCCAGCATCAAAATCATCGCCTCGCCCTCGACGCATTCCACCACGAAACTTGCGTTGCCCGGCAGACGGTTTACGGGGTCGCCCGTGAGCCTGACGGCGGGAATTTGCAGCATCCCTGCGATAAGCTTGTCCCGCAGGGCTTCGACTTTTGCTCGATTTTCATCCATATGCGCGACGGCTTCGGTCAAAGCCGCTGCCATGCCGACGATGCCGGCCACGTTCTCCGTCCCGGCGCGGCGTCCTTTTTCTTGGCCGCCGCCCGTGATGAAAGACGGGAGTTTTATTCCCTTACGCACATACAGCGCACCCACGCCTTTCGGCCCGCCGAACTTATGCGCCGAGAGCGCGAGCAAATCAATGTGCATCGCCCCCACGTCTACAGGCACATGCCCCGCGGCCTGCACCGCATCCGTGTGGAAGAATATGCCGTGTTCCCGCGCGATTGCGCCGATTTCCGCGATGGGCTGGATGGTGCCGATCTCATTATTGGCGAACATGATGGTGATGAGGATGGTGTCCGGCCGAATAGCGGCCTTCACGTCCTCTACAGAAACCCGCCCGCAGGAATCCACGGACAGATAGGTGACTTCAAAACCCTGCTTTTCCAAGGCCTCCAGCGTGTGCGACACGGCGTGGTGTTCGATAGCCGAAGTAATAATGTGCCGCCCTTTTTCCCTCAGTTTCTCGCACAGGCCCCGAATCGCCCAGTTGTCGGCCTCGGTGCCGCTGCCGGTGAATAAAATCTCCTCCGGCTTCGCTCCGATGGCGGCGGCGACTTGGTCACGGGCTCCGTCCAAAGCTCTGCGTGCCTCCCGCCCCAGCCGATAGACGGACGAAGGGTTGCCGTAACCTTCCTTGAGCCAAGGGAGCATGGCATCGAGGGCGGTTTGGGATAATTTCGCCGTTGCGGCGTTGTCTGCGTAAACGAAGCGTGACATCTGGTGTTTTCCCTCCGATATAGTGTAGTCCAAGGAGGCGTACATCTCTTGGAACGTCTGATTTTTAACAACCTTTACTTTATAGGATTTTACGGTGTTTGTCAAGGGGGTGCGTGCGTGTAGTGTACAGTTGGTAGTGTACAGATATAGTCGATTAACTTTAAAATAGTCTACAGGTTTGGGAGGCTGCTTTACGCAGTTCAAGGATGACGACGCAGAAATGCGTAAAGCAGACCCCAAAGATGTGGGCGGTTTTATAGTTAATCGACTATAAGGGCGAAGGGTGTCCCTGCAAGGCACGCACATCCGTAGGGCGCGATGTCCTCATCGCGCCGCATTATCCTCGTATGTTCAGCGCACGGCGCGATGAGGACATCGTGCCCTACAACGAACGCCCTGTCATTCTGAGCGAAGCGAAGAATCTTAGCCCCCAAAAGAAAGATTCTTCGCCTAAGGCTCAGAATGACAGGGGATGCCCCCCGCAAAATTATTTACATTGCACCCCCTCCACAAATTTGCTATAATAGAAGCCCGACGGAGGAACACCCCACCATGGAAGAAAAGCGATTCCACCTGCCCGACCAAGAAAATCACTTCATCTCCGGCTCTGCTCTGGCCAAACTTCTGCGCCGTGCGGACGGAAATGCGACCCTGCTCTATCTCTACATCCTGCAACAGCACGGCACGCTCAGCACCGCAGGTGCGACAGAGGCCTTGCGGCTCTCCGAGCAAGAGGTCGCCGATGCCGTCTGTGTGCTGGCGAGCCTTGGCCTCGTCTCCGGCAGCGGCGTGCGGCAGGCGGCAGAGCAGCCGCAGGAGGCACCCCGTGCGGATGAGTTGCCGCAGTACTCGGCGGCGGAGATTGAACAGGAGATGACCGCCGATCCCGCTTTCGCCGCATTGGTGAAAGAAGCCGGCGGCATCCTCGGGAAAATCCTCACCGCTCCGGACTTGAACATCCTCATGGGCATCTACCGCCACCTCGGCCTCCCGTCTGAGGTGATTTACCAACTGGTGAGCCATCTGACGAAAGAACACCGCGCCCGCTACGGCCCCGGCAAAAGTCCCACCCTGCGCGGCATAGAAAAAGTCGCCTACAGCTGGAGCCGTGAGGACATCACCACGCTGGATGCCGCTATGGAACACATCGCCCACAGGGAGCGCAGACAGAGCGAGTTGGGACGGTTGAAAAAAGTCTTAGACATCAAACAGGACAAGCTGACCCCCTCGCAGGAAAAAAATATGTACGCCATCTTGGAAAAGGGCTTCGACTTGGAAACTATCGCCCTCGCCTACGACAAGACCGTAATGGCCACGGGCGAACTCAAATGGCCTTACTTAAATAAGATTCTGGCGAACTGGCACGAGAAAGGCCTCCGCACACTGGAGGCCATAGAGACCGCCGAGCCGAGCCAAAAGCCCCGCGGCAAAAAACACCCCGCAACCACGGAGGCCGCTCCGAATCGGGACGAAATCGCACGAAATCGGCGGCTGCTCGAACAGATGAAGCAGAAGTAAAGGAGGCGACCCCGCTTGGCAAAGAACAGCGACCTGCTTCGGCAGGCAAGAGAACAATTCAGCGCACAAAAAGCCCGGCATGAGACAGAATTGCGGCAACGGCAAGCGGAAGTTTACGCCCGCTTGCCCCGCATCCGAGAGATTGACGGGCGGCTCCGTGAGACGGTAGCCGAGAGCATAGACCTCGCCATGACCCCCGGCTCAGAGCCGGAGCTGCGGCTCGCCGCCATCGGGCAGGAAAACCAAGCCCTCCAAGCCGAGAGCCGCATGTTACTCACCGAGGCCGGTTATCCGGCGGATTACTTAGATGAAGTCCCCCTCTGTCTCACTTGCAGCGACACAGGTCACGACGGCACCGCCATCTGCGTCTGCCTGTTGGAGCTCTACGACAATCTCCAAGCCGCAGAACTCAGCAACCTGCTCAACATCGGCGAGGAACACTTTGACGCTTTTTCTCTCAATTACTACGATGACCGTACCATCCTCCCCGAATGCGGCATGACCGCGCGGGAGAATATGGAGATGAAATACCAAATCTGCCGCAGCTACGCCGACCGCTTCGGCGCAAAATCCGGCAATCTCTTCCTCACAGGCGCACCGGGTTTGGGCAAGACGTTTTTGTCCTCCTGCATCGCCAAAACCGTGTCCGAGAGCGGTCACTCTGTGGTCTACGACACCGCGGGCCGTCTGTTTGCCCGCTTCGAGGCCGAGAAATTTGCCAGAGGCGATACTGCGGAAGAACTCCAAACAGAAACCGATCGCTACCTAAGCTGTGACCTCCTCATCTTAGACGATCTCGGCACCGAATGGGTCACACCTCTAGTCATCAGCACCCTCTACACCCTCCTCAACACCCGTCTGCTCAGTAAAAAGCAGACCATCATCAGTTCCAACTACAGCATAGAAGCCCTCAGTACAAAATACACCCCCCAAATCATGTCTCGCTTAGAGGGCGAATACGAAATACTTACATTTTTCGGCAGGGACATCCGCAAGCTCAAAAAAGAACTGTAGGGGGCGGCGCCCCCGACGCCCCGTCGTTTCGATGTCTGCCACGTAAGAGCCGGGGCGTCGGGGACGCCGCCCCCTACAATAAAGTCATCGCCGCAGGCGATACCGCAACTGTTAATTGCGACTGAAAGGAGCCTCTATGAACATTTATCATGACCTAAATCCCGCCCGCGTCCGGCCGGACGATTTTATCGCCGTCATTGAAATTCCGAAAAACAGCAAGGTCAAATACGAACTCGACAAGGAGACGGGTCTTATTACCATGGACCGTGTCCTCCACACCTCTACGCACTACCCCGCCAACTACGGGCTGATTCCGCTGACCTACGCCGACGATGATGACCCGCTGGATGTGTTGGTCATCTGCTCGGAGATTTTGCACCCCATGAGCCTTGTGCGCTGTTATCCGATTGGGGTCATCAAGATGCTGGATAACGGACGAGCCGATGAAAAAATCATCGCTGTCCCCTACGGTGATCCCACCTACAACGGCTATCGCAGCATCCACACCCTCCCCAAACACATCACGGACGAGATGCACCATTTCTTCTCCGTCTACAAGGCATTGGAGAAAAAAGAGACTGCCGTGGACGAAGTCATGGGCGAAGAAGATGCCAAGCGGATTATTCAGACCTGTATCGACAACTACCGCACGAAGTTCGGGGTAGATTTAGATTGATTTGACTTCCTAAAGCGTATGACGTATACTTAAGGGTGGCGGACGGCCAAAGGCCGCCCCTATGACTGTATAAATTTTGGGGCCTCAATGTAGGGGCGGCCTTTGGCCGTCTGTGTTCCTTTGATGCCATCAACTGAGAGAAAAGGATGATTCCCATGCAAAACGACAGAAGCGAACTCAACAGAAACCTGGCCCAGATGCTCAAGGGCGGCGTCATTATGGACGTCACAACGCCCGAACAGGCCGTCATTGCAGAGCAGGCGGGTGCCTGTGCCGTCATGGCACTTGAGCGTGTCCCGGCGGATATTCGGGCGGCGGGCGGCGTGTCCCGCATGAGCGACCCGAAGATGATTAAAAGCATTCAGGAAGCCGTCACTATCCCCGTCATGGCGAAATGCCGGCTGGGTCACTTCGCCGAGGCGCAGATTTTGGAAGCCTTGGAGATTGACTACATTGACGAGAGCGAAGTGCTCACCCCGGCGGATGACACCTATCACATCGACAAAACCCGTTTTGCCGTTCCCTTTGTCTGTGGCGCACAGAATTTAGGCGAGGCTCTGCGGCGGATTAACGAGGGCGCATCCATGATTCGCACCAAGGGCGAACCCGGCACGGGCGATGTCGTCCAAGCCGTGCGCCACATGCGCATGATGCAGGCTGAACTCCGCAAAATCCAAGCCCTGCGCACGGACGAGCTGTACCATGCGGCTAAAGAATTGCAAGTCCCCTATGACCTGCTGGTCTACGTCAGCGACCACGGGCGGCTCCCTGTGGTGAACTTCGCCGCAGGCGGCATTGCCTCCCCGGCGGACGCGTCGCTGATGATGCAGCTTGGCGCAGAGGGTGTGTTCGTCGGCTCCGGCATCTTCAAGTCCGGCGACCCCGCGCGGCGGGCGGCGGCCATTGTGCAGGCGACGACGAACTTCACGGACTTCAAGCTCTTGGCAGAGATTTCCGCTGACCTCGGTGAGCCTATGGTGGGCATCAACGAGCAGGAGATCGAACTGCTTATGGCACAGAGGGGCATCTGATGCGCATCGGCGTTTTAGCCTTACAAGGTGCATTCATCGAGCATCGGCATATGTTGGAGGCTCTCGGCGTAGAGAGCTTCGAAATTCGGCAGAAGAGCCACATCCCCACCGCGTTCGACGGTCTCATCCTCCCCGGCGGCGAAAGTACGACGATGGGAAAGCTGCTCCGGGAGTTGGAGCTGTTTGACCCCATTCAGACGCTCATAAAAGGCGGGCTTCCCGTCTTTGGCACCTGCGCGGGGCTTTTGCTCTTGGCAAAGGAAATCGCGAACGACGACAAGCGGCACCTCGCTACGATGGACATCCGCGCCAAACGCAACGCTTACGGGCGGCAGTTGGGCAGTTTCCATACGAGGGCAGAGTTCAAGGGCCTGGGCGAGATTCCCATGACTTTTATCCGCGCGCCGTATGTCGAGACGCTGTGGGACGGCACAGAGCCTTTGGCCGAGGTGGACGGCAAGATTGTCGCCGCACGGCAGGGGCGGCAATTGGTCACGGCGTTTCATCCGGAACTGGATGATGATTTGAGCGTGCACGGGTACTTTTTGGGGATGGTTACGGGTAGTGAATAATAAACACGAGCGGGGCGAAAGCCTCGCTCGTTTTCTATGTCCCGGCCTATTTGTCGGAACCACCACCTCTACCACCAACGCCTCTTCCCGCAAATGGTTAGCCGAGTTAATGCAGAGCTTATCCGCCTTTTGCCTCCTGCTTGGTCTAAGCCGCCCCCCTTTGCTTCACAACAGAATTTATGGTATAACAACCCGACCCACTAAGTCGCCAAAAGCGGCAAGCGGGTACCCCGGAACGTTGTATCATAAAAGACGGCACCAGCGCGTCTTGTTCTGCCGAAGTCTAGGCAGAACTTTTTTGCTTTGCAAAAGGATTTATGCTATAATAAACCACAGCAAACAGCCAAAAGAAGCACTCCCATGTTCACCATAGCCATGCTGCAGACCGCGTGAATGGGTGGATTCAACACTTGTGGCTGAACACGGCCGATGAAGTGCGTGCGTCACTAGGCCGGATTCCGGCAGAATTGGAGGGATAGCCATGTTGTCGGGAATAGAACTCCGCCCGGATTTTATTCTGCCGGATTTGGGAGCGGACAGCGATTTACAAGTCATTGAACGGCTGGCAGACTGCCTGTTCGGGGCGGGGATGGTGCGGGACACGTTCAAATCCGCTGTCCTCAAGCGGGAAGTGGACTACTGTACTGGACTTGCCTTCCCGGAGATGAGCGTCGCCATCCCGCACACCGACCCGGCGCATGTGATTATGCCCTGCATAGCGATTGCCGCCCTGCGGGAGCCTGTGACCTTTCGCTCCATGGGACGGCCGAATGTGCCGTGTGAGGTGGAGATGGTGTTTCTCCTTGCCATCACCGACCCGGACACGCAGGTGGGCTTTTTGACGGCCTTGATTCAGGCGTTCCGAGAACCGGGCAGGCTGCCTGCCCTCAAAGCGTGTAAGACTGCGGAAGAATTGACCGCATTATTTCAATCATATTTTGACTAGAGGAAAGGAGCGGAAGCATATGAAACAGATTTTATTGGCCTGCGGTACGGGCATCTGTACGACGACAATTGCCACAAAGAAATTGGAGATGGCCCTCAATGAAAAGGGGTGGGCGGGGAAATACAAAATTACCCAATGTAAGGTGACCGAGGTGCCGAATTTGTCGCCGGATTTTGACCTCTGCGTTGCCACGACCCCGGTGGCGGGGGAGGTACAATGTCCTGTGATTATCGGCGCGCCTGCCTTGCTGACGGGGATTGGATTGGATCCGATTATTTCGCAGATTGTGGATGTGCTTAGCGCATAACGCTTTATAGGGGCGGGGGTTTCATTTTTGCCCGTGTGTTACATTTATATTATACGTTGGGCTTGCCCGCCGGCGAGGCGCAGCAACGTTGGAACAAGCAAAACGATAGGGACGACCGAGGGCGGGCACCCCCGCGAGGTCGCCCTTACAACGAACACTTTTCTACAAAATGGAACAAAATAGACACCCCATCGTCTAAATAGAATACGCAAGATTAGACAATTGCCAATCGCTTTCCACAAAAGAAAACACCCCCCACACAAGGAGTTGACCCCATTGCCAACCACCCACCCCAAAGCCCTACACAAAGAATTTCTAAGCAAAATGCTCTTGGCCCGCAAATTTGAAGAGCAAGTCCAAACCCTCTTCGCCCAAGGGCTCGTCCACGGCACAACCCACCTCGGTATCGGGGAGGAAGCTACCGCCGTGGGTACGATTCTGGCCGCCGAGCCGCAGGACTACTTGCTCGCCACGCACAGAGGGCACAATCATGCGTTGGCCAAAGGCGTAGACATCAATGCCATGATGGCCGAAATCCTCGCAAAGTCCGACGGCGTCTGCAAGGGCAAGGGCGGATCGATGCACATCGCGGACCTTGACAAAGGCATCCTCGGTGCGAACGGCATCTTGGGGTCGAGCGCACCCATCGCTTGCGGAGCGGGGATGACGATTCGGCGGCGGGGTGAGGACAGAATCGTCCTCTGCTTTTTCGGCGACGGCGCGGCGAACTTGGGTGCGGTTCACGAGGCGATGAACCTCGCCGCCCTGTGGAATCTGCCCGTGCTTTTCGTGCTGGTTAACAACACTTACGGCATGTCTCTGCACATCTCCAAGGCCAGTAGTGACCCCGATTTGACCAAGCGGGCGTACCCCTTCGGCATCCCCGCCGAGACGGTGGACGGCAACGATGTCATTGCGGTCTACGACACCGTGAAGCACGCCCGTGACTACGTCGTCGAACACGGCCCCATGCTGATTGTGGAGAATACCTACCGCATCTCCGGCCACTCGAAGTCGGACGGTAACCTCTATCGCACGAAAGCGGAGATTGCCGAGTGGCGGGAGAAATGCCCGATTCTCAGGCACAAAAAATACCTGCTGGACAAGGAAATTTTTACCGCAGAAGCGATAGACGAGATGGACAAAGAGACCACAGCCATTATCGAAGCGGCAGTAGCCTACGGCAAGGCATCGCCTGAGCCGTCACTTGACACCATCTTGACCGACATCTACGCTTAGGAGGTAGCGATATGAGAGAAATTACCTACGCCCAAGCTGTCAAAGAGGCCATGAGCGAAGAGATGCGCTGTGACCCCGATGTGTTTTTCATGGGCGAGGATATCGGCGTCTATGGCGGGGCTTTCGGTATCTCCAACGGAATGCTGGCGGAGTTCGGCCCGGAGCGGGTGCGCGACACGCCGATTTCGGAGAACGGTTTTGTCGGCGCGGCTGTCGGTGCCGCCGTCACGGGGAGCCGTCCCATTGTGGAACTGATGTTTTCCGATTTTATGACTGTGTGCTTCGACCACATATTAAACCAGGCTCCGAAGATGCGCTACATGTTCGGCGGCAAGGCGAAGGTGCCTATGGTACTCCGCACGGCGGCCGGCGGCGGAACGGGTGCGGCGGCGCAGCACTCGCAGAGTTTGGAGACGATTTACGCCCACATCCCGGGGCTGAAAGTTGTGGTTCCGTCCACGCCCTATGACGCCAAGGGGCTGTTAAAGACGGCGATTCGGGATGACAATCCCGTGATTTTCTTGGAGCAAAAGCTGCTCTATCGCACAAAAGGCGACGTGCCGGAGGAGGAGTATACCATCCCCTTCGGCATAGCCGACATCAAACGCCCGGGGGCGGATTGTACCATTATCACCTACGGACGTATGGTGCAATTATCCCTCCAAGCGGCGGAGCTGTTGGCGCAAGAGGGGATTGACGCGGAGGTTATCGACATCCGCACGCTCTTGCCATTGGATACAGCGACGCTGATTCAGTCGGTGAAGAAGACGAAGCATTGCGTCATCGTCCACGAGGCGGTAAAGTTCGCCGGATTCGGCGGCGAATTAGCGGCGACGATTCACGAGAGTGAGGCGTTTTACTACCTCGACGCCCCCGTCAAACGCCTGGGGGCGGTAAGTGCCCCGATTCCGTTTAATCCCGTGTTGGAAAAAAACTGTTTCCCCACCGTGGAGGAGATTGTGCAGGCCGTGCGGGAGACGCAGTCGTAGGGGCCTCCCCGTGCCCCCCCTTTTGCGCCAAGATTGAGAGAGCGGGACGATGACACCCCGCGTGCGTAGTAGGAGCGCATTCTGCCGCCCGTTGCCCTTGCCCTGAATTTTGCATTGCGACGAAAAGGAGCACCTCATGACCGAACTCATCATGCCCAAGGCCGGGATGGCCATGGAAGAGGGTAAAATCGTCCGTTGGCTGAAAGATGTGGGCGACCGCATAGAGGCGGGCGAGGCGATTATGGAGATTGAGACAGACAAAATCACCATGGAAACCGAATCCCCCGCCGCCGGCATCTTGTTGGTGAAGTATTACGAGGACGGAGATGTCGTCCCCGTGACGGTCACAGTCGGCTACATAGGTGAGCGGGGCGAGACCGTCCCGGACGCGCCTATGGTTCCATCTGCTTCTGTAGGGGGCGGCGTCCCCGATGCTCCGCTTGCCCATGTCCCTGCTCAGCACACAACATGCAGCACTCAAAACTCGATAATACCTCTTGCCACGCCCTATGCCAGAACCTTGGCCGCCCAGGCCGGCGTGGACTTAGGCACACTCACGGGCAGCGGACACGGCGGCGTTATCAAAGCCCGTGACGTGCAAAAAGTCTCGGCGGATGCCGGCCACGCTGACGGCGATACGACCGTGCCTCTAGCCGGGATGCGTGCCGTCATTGCAGAGCGGATGACGCGTGCGGCGGAGATTCCCGCCGTCACGCAGAGCATGAAGGTCTACATGGATGACCTCCTCGCCCTCCGCGCCGAAGTCAATGAGGGGTGCGCGGAAAAGGTTACAATCAACGACTTTATCATCAAAGCCGCCGCTCATGCCGTTGCGGAATCGGATTTGTTCCGCACGGAGATTGACATGGCGAACTGCAGGCTCATCACCCGTGCGCAGACGAATATCGGCGTGGCCGTAGCCTTGGACGAGGGGCTGATGGTGCCTGTCATCCGTGACGCCGACAAGCTCACGCTCACGGAACTATCTGTCCGCGCCAAGGATTTGGCCGCCCGTGCCCGCGGCGGGCAACTTTTGCCCGATGAGTGCAGGGGCAGCGTATTTACCGTTACAAATCCGGGAGCGAGCGGGATTTTTACGTTTACACCCATCATCAACCAACCCAATGCGGCGATTTTGGGTGTCGGCAGTTTACATGAAGAGTTAGCTCTTGTGGGCGGGGCATTCGTAACACGGAAGTTCGTGATGATCTGTTTGACGTATGACCACCGCATTATCGACGGCACGGCCGCCGCAGTATTTCAGCGGCGGATAAAAGGCTTGTTGGAGGAGCCTGCGGTGATGAGTTAAAAATGAATAATAATTCAAATTTTCAAAAAATACTTGCATAAAAATTCATAACATGGTATACTGCAACTTATTCCAACGAACAAGGAGAGAATCGCAATATGAAAAAAGTCATCATCATCGGAGCCGCAGGGCGGGATTTCCACAACTTCAATACGTTCTACCGCGACAACCCCAACTATGAAGTCGTTGCTTTCACGGCGGCGCAAATCCCGGATATCGCGGGCCGCTCATATCCGAAAGAGCTGGCGGGCGAGCTGTACCCGAATGGGATTCCCATCTATCCGCAGGAGGAGCTGGAGACGCTTATCGAGAAATATGACGCAGACGCATGCGTCTTTGCGTATAGTGACGTACCGTATGAATTTGTTATGGGTGTCGGCGCAAAAGTGAACGCAGCGGGAGCGGCTTTTGCGCTGCTCGGGCCGAAGCAGACCATGCTGCCGAGCAAGAAGCCCGTTATCGCCATCGGTGCCGTGCGGACGGGTTGCGGCAAGAGCCAGACGACACGGAAGATTGCCGAGCTGCTCAATGAGAGAGGCCTCAAGGTCATCGCTGTGCGCCACCCCATGCCTTACGGCGATTTGAACGCGCAAAAAGTCCAGCGGTTCGCGTCTTTGGACGATTTGAAAAAACACAACTGCACCATTGAGGAGATGGAGGAGTATGAGCCGCACATTGCCGCCGGGAACGTCATCTATGCGGGCGTGGATTACGCCGCCATTTTGGAGCAGGCGGAGAATGACCCCGCCGGTTGCGATGTCATCCTCTGGGACGGCGGGAACAATGACTTCCCGTTTTACAAGCCCGACCTCATGGTCACAGTGGTGGACCCGCATCGTCCGGGGCATGAGTGCAGCTATTATCCCGGTGAGGTCACCTTGCGCATCGCGGATGCGGTGGTGATTAACAAGATTGACAGCGCGGATTTCGCGGGCATCCAAGCCGTGCGGGAGAATGTGACGAAGCTCAATCCGAATGCGACTGTGATTGACGCGGCCTCGATGATTCACGCCGATGCGCCGGGGATAATCAAGGGCAAGCGTGTGCTCGTTGTCGAGGACGGCCCGACGTTGACGCATGGGGATATGAAAATCGGTGCGGGTGTTGTCGCCGCACATCGCTTCGGTGCGGCAGAGATCGTTGACCCGCGTCCCTACGCCGTGGGCAAACTGGCCGAGACCTTTGAAATCTACCCGGACATCGGTACGGTGCTGCCCGCCATGGGCTACGGCGAGCAACAAATCGCCGACCTCGCCGCAACCATCGAGAACACGCCCTGTGACTGCGTGATTATCGCAACCCCGATTGATTTGGCTCGGATTATTCCGATGAACAAGCCGAATACGCGGATTGAATATGCCTTGCAGGAGATTGGGAGCCCGTGTTTGGCTGATGTGATTGGGGCGTTTTTGGACGAAAAAGGCCTGTAGGAGCATCCGTTGTTACAAAAATCCCGCACGGTTTTGACCGTGCGGGATTTTTATATTGGTAGCGTTGCACAAGTTATCGGCCGCAACTCCACAGTATGCAGAGCTTTGCATAACACCGTTTTCTGTCCGGAGAAGAGTTCGGCAAGCTTCACCCCCGCCCCGTCGGTGCATAAAGCCTCCATATCAAAGCGAACGTTGTGCGCCTTGCCGAGCGTTATCGCCGCCTCATAAAAGGCTCGTAAATCGGTATCACCTTGCGGTCGGACTAACACATCTATGTCCGAATCGGATGTCAGATAGGGGAGGCCGGTGACGGCCTCCAACGCGGCGGAACCATAGAGACCCACATCTATGCCCCTTTCATCCGCAAGGCGCATCAGCATTTTCGGCGCACCGCCTTGGTTCCACATGGCCATTGCATCAAAGGGGGTGATGCGTCCCCGCACACCGTCTGCCGGGACAGTTGCGGAAATCCGCACACGTATGCCCTCGCGGCGGAGGTGGGAGGAGAAGCCGACTTGGGCGAATCCGGGAGCCGCATCTTCCTGCCGCCTGACAATCGCAGGCACGTCCGAGAAAATCACCGCGTCAATCAGCGCGTCCGGGAGTGTGAGGTGCAGGGGGATGGCCGACTTGCGGGCGTACTCTCTGGCGGCGGCATCCAACAGGAGCAAATCATGGCGGGCGAACACGGTCATCGTCCTTTCATCCAAGTGGGGTCGGCTTTGCTGCTCGACTGGTACGCCATCTGAGAGCGGAGCAGGCTGTCTATCATCCGTGTCTGTACCGGGCCTTCCAATGTGCGGAGGCCGGAGACGGAGAGGACTGTGTGTGTGCTGTCCAACACGAGGTCGGGTGATACGCGGACGATTTTCGCCTTGATGCGCAGTATCGTCTTTGCCAGTCGTTCCACGGTTTCACGGCCTTTTGCCGGAGAGGCTAAGATAGTGGTTTCAAGTTCAACCCCGCCGCGCTGACGGGCGTAGGTGATGATTTTGCCCGTAGAGTTGAGGTAGTGGCCGGTGTCCAAAACGGGGAAACGGTCACCCGTGGGGAGACCGCCGACGAGTAGGTCGTGATACTCGCTCTCGTCGGTTTGCAGCAGGGTGATATCGTCCCGAAGCGGGATGCCGTCCAGCGTGAGCCAGCCGAATTCCTGGCAGCCGTAGAGGTCGTGCGCCGTGCCGCCCGTCGTGTCTCGGACGGTGGCGGCGAGGTCGGGGTCTAAGGGCGTGCCCGCCGCGATGAAAATAGTGTCCTGCGGGAGCAGGGACGTTAGCCCCAATTGCTTCGCACCCGCCAGGGCGAGCCGCAGGAAAGACGATTCACCGAGGACAACCTGTGGCCGCTCTTTGCAGAGGGCGAGCAAAAGCGCGTCCCGGCTGGAGGCGTGCAGAAACGACCACGTTACGCCGTGCTGCTCCAAGGCTTCCTTGGGGAACACATTGACGAGCGGCGGGTAGGTGAACAATAGATGGTCGCCCGCCCGAACTTCGGCGAGTGTCAGGGCTTTTTGCGCCGCCGTGATACGGTCGGGGCGTTCCTCCGTCGTTACGCCGACGATATTTTGGAAAGCCGTAGTCCCTGTGGTAACGGTGATGTAGGCCAAATTGAACGGTGTATGGATTTCCTCAATCACATGCGCGCCGGACGGCCCGGCGATGCCTTTGTCCGCCAAGGTGCGGCGGGGCATGGTGTGAAGCGTAGGGGCCGTGCCGCCGCTCATGACGGATTCTTCGAGGGCGGCGAGGAGGTCGGTGCTCATGACAGTAGTTCCTTTTCGAGGGCGGCGACTTGGGACGCCATAAGGTCTAACACCTGTCCCCGTTTGGTTCTGCCGCCGCGCTCTGCGCCGAGTGTACCGCGCCCCCAAGGGCCGAGTTCATCGGCGCGGTCTTCGGCGTTTAGCTTGTAGATTTCTGCGATATGCTTCGCGATGACGGCGGGCATGTCGGCGGGGTCGTCTATGACTTCCTCCACGCCGCCGAGCTTGTAGAAATAGCCTGCGCCCGAGGCGAAGACGGGGTTGGTTTTGGATAGTTCTTCCAGCCGTTCAATGTCCATCTTTGTAATGCGGGCGATACTGCCCAAGGGCATGACGTGAATCATCGTGCCGTGCGCCGCCGAGAGGGCGAGGATGCGGTCTGCTTGCAGGCCGTGGCAGAGGAATGCGCCGCTGATGGCTCTGCCGATAATCATGGCGACCACGGGGTGGCCCGCCTGCCGTGCCTCGGCGAGTGCGAGCTGATAAGCTCCCGTGGCGAGGTGCATCCCGAAAACCTCTTCCACCTTGCCCGGTGCGTTGCCGGGGGAGTCTACGACGAGCAGAATCGGTCGCTTTTCGGCGAGGGGTGCATCACGGTCGGCCTCTATGGTGAGGTAGACGGCGAGGGCCATCTTGTAGGCTTCTTCCAGTCCGATGACACCTGCCAACACCACGGGGAAACGGGGATTGCGCACTTTGGCATCGTTGGCGATGACGGTAACTGTCCGCCCCTGCAAGGAAGCGGTTCCCACTACGGCACCGGGGCCGAGTGCGGGGTCTAAAGTTTGCGTACCGACTGCGCCCTCAGAGAAAGAGCCGGGGGCGAGGAGGGTTTCCAGAGCCTCACGGCCTTTGCCCACTAAGTTTTTTGGTCTCGTGTCACTCATGATGCGCTTCCTCCTTTCCGGGTTTTGACATGTTGCAGGAACTCGTCCGTAGATAGGTCGGGGATGGTTTCGCAATTTGCGTTGCCGTAATAGGCCCAGACTTCTGCGGCGTCTTTCGGCTTTATTTCAGCCGCAAGAGCTGTAAGGCCGAGCTGTTCCTCGACCAGAGCCGGACTGCCGATGGAGCGGTGGGCGGTAATCTCCGCGTAGGGCAGGGCGAGGATGCGCTGCACTTGCGCACGGAAAGCATGAATCGTGTCTGCCGCCAGATAGTTCGCGCTGCCCATGATGTGCCTGTGCTTGCCGCCTGTGGTGCGATAGATGAGCGCGCGGTTGGAGGCGTCGAACTCTCGCTTGCCGAGGACCTCTTCGATGACCTCCGGTCCCGTGAGGCCGACACGCCCGAGTTCGCTCATGATGGTGAGGTCTGTCGCACCCGAGACGAAGCCCATACCGCCGAAACAGCCGAGCTTACTGCCGACCAGCGAGAGGACGGGGATTTTGCCCCGGCAGATTTGAATTTGCTCCATGACCTCGGCGTGGGCGAGCAATCCGGCGTTGGCCTCGTGCAGACGCACGCCGCCGGTCTCAAAGGAGATGAGAATGGCGGGCAGGCGGGATTCATCGCCGGGATATTTCGCCGCCGCTTTCTCATAGAGCGCGAGAGCGGACTGAAACACGCCGACCATTTTTGCCCCACCGACCTCGCCCACGGAGCCGCCGATGAAGCGACCCTCCTGCGAGATGACGAACACGGGCCGTCTGCCGATTTTGCCGACGCCCGTGACCACGCCGTCATCAAAAGACACGGCCTCGCCCAAGACGGGCAAGTGGGGGCTGGATAGACCTGCTTCGGGGCCGACCAATTCGTGAAATGTACCCTCGTCGAGCAGATACTTCGCCCGCTGGCGGGCGGTGGCTTCGTAGAAACTGCGGTTTTGCATCTCCGTCCAGCTTGTCATGACGCGTTCCCTCCTTCCATGGCCTCGGAGAGGGCTTGTTTGAGCCGAAGCGACACCACAAAGGGCGTGGCGTTGTTGTCGTTGATTTGGATGCGCACGTCGCCGAGGTTCGCCTCAGCGGCGAAGCGGCCCAGAATCTTTTCCCACACCTCGTCAAAGCCCCGCACGGGGGTGACGACATGGAATTCCATCCCGCCGCCGAGGTCGGCTTGGCGGAGCAGGATTTCAAGGTCACCGGAACCGACAACGCCGGTGTGTGACCACGCGGGCGGTAGGGTGCGTGTCCCGCCGGGGAAGGTGAATGTTAATTCGTGTAGCATGTATAAAAAACCTCCGATGTAGGGGCGGATTCCATATCCGCCCGGTTTATGACGGTGATTACGTGCGGGCGGATATAGAATCCGCCCCTACGGGTTTATGTGATTTTCACAAAATCAACAGTGCCGTGTTTGCATAGGGGGCAGATGAAGTCTGCGGGCAGGGGGTCGCCCTCGTAGATGTAGTTGCAGATGGTACACCGCCAGCCGGTTTTTTGTGTGGCTTGCGGTTTGGGCTTGATGTGTTGCTGGTAGTACGCATAGGTCACACTCTCGCCCCCGCCGAGGACTTCGCCGCCTGTGATGTTCGAGCGGAACAGGGTATGCGTGCCGAAGTCAATGGGGTCGGTGACCTCGAAGGACAGGTAGGCGTTGGTGTGCGTGGAGAGGTAGAGGAGGCCGTTTTCGCTTCTCGTGACGTCGGAATAATCGGCGAACTTATCCACGCTTGCGCCGGATTGGAAGCCGAAGTGTTTGAAGATCTCAAACGGCGTCTCCGTCGTCAGCACCGAGACGTTGAATTTGCGGGAGTGCAATATCATGTCGTGGGTATGGTTCTGCTTATTGACGGCGATAACGCCCGCGAGTGGGTCACCCGTGACTTGCAGGACGGTGTTGATAATGCAGCCGTTGTCTTTGCCGTCCGCTTCGGCGGTGAGGACGTAGAGGCCGTAGCCGAGTTTGTATAGGGCTTTGGGGTTCATGGGTGTGCCTCCTTAATTAATGAATAGACCCAAAGGCTCCTTTTCCAAAGGAGCTGCCCGCGAAGCGGACTGAGGATTCGTTTCATATTTGCTGGTGGTAACTTAGCACAAATCCTCCGTCAGGCTTCGCCTGCCACCTTCTTTGCACCACAGGCGCCCCTTCCGCCGAGCCAATCGCTTCGCTCTTGGGGCGTCAGTTGGAAAAGGAGGTTTTGGGCATTACCAATTCCGAAACCGTGCAGGCGGTTTGTACAATCCACCCGAACACGTCACCAAATCCCGCACATTCTTTGCTGCAAGCATATTGCGGTTCGCACGATTGAGGTCAATACCGAGGTCTTCCGGTGTTTTCACGATTCCCAATTCTCGCAGCTTCGCCGTCTCCGCTGTATCTGCGGCCATGCCGACTTCGGTGAAGCCTGCCACGGCACGGATGGCGGCGGTGCGCTGCTCAAGCGAACTGCACCGATGCAGGTAGGCGATGCCCTCCTCCGTGACGATGTGGGACAGGTCGTCACCGTAGATCATGACGGGGGGGATATCGAGGCCTGCGGCTTTGGCGAGTTCCCATGCGTCCAGTTTTTCAACGAAACTCGGTGCCCATTTCTCGCCGAAAGTCTCCAGCATCTGCACCACCAGACGCCGCCCGCGGGGGAGGCCGCCTGTGCGCTCGTGGAGGATGCCGTCCTCGGCACCGCATCTAAGCCACGCCTCCGAGGAGTGGCGACGCCCACGGGGGTCACAGCCCATGTTGGGACCGCCGCCGAAGCCTGCGATACGCCCTGCCGTGGCGGTGCTGGAGTTGCCGTATTTATCGATTTGCAGCGTACTGCCGATGAACATGTCAATGGCGTAATGCCCCGCCACCTGGCCGAAGGCGCGATTGGAGCGCAGGGAATCATCCGGCCCCAAGAAGAAGATATCCGGCCGGGCTTTCACGTAATCCTCCATACCCACCTCGCCGCCGAAGCAGTAGACGGACTCCACCCAACCGGCCTCGATGGCGGGGATGAGGGTGGGGTGCGGGTTGAGGACGAAATAGGAGCAGATTTTGCCTTTCAGCCCCAACTCCTCGCCGTAGGTGGGGAGCAGGAGCTCTATCGTGGCGGTGTCGAAGCCGATGCCGTGGTTGAGCCGTTGGATGCCGTACTCGGCGTAGATGCCTTTGAGGGCAATCATGCCGCGCAGGACGTGCGCATCTGTAATCTGCGCCGGGTCACGGGTGAAGAGCGGCTCGACATAGAAGGGGTCGGGTGCCTCTATGACAAAGTCCACCCAGTCGGCGGGGATGTCTATGCGGGGAAGCCTGTCTACAATTTCATTCACCTGTGCAATGACAATGCCCTGCTTGAAGCGGGTCGCTTCGAGTATCGCCGGTGAGTCCTCGGTGTTGAAGCCCGTGTAGAGGTTGCCGTTTACATCGGCCTGTACGGCGGCGACCATGGCGACACGGGGTGTCAAATCGACGAAATATCTGGCGTAGAGTTCCAGATATGTGTGGATGCTGCCCAGTTGAATCTTGCCCTCTTTCACCATGCGGGCGAGGCGGTTCGCCTGCGGCCCCGCGAAAGAGAAATCGACTTTGGAGGCGATGCCCTTCTCGAAAATGTCCAAATGACTGTCCAACGCAATGGCGGACTGGACGATGTGTAAATCGTGGACGATTTCGGGGTTAACCTTGCAGAGTTCTTTGGCCAGAAAGTCGGCCTGTTTTTGGTTGTTGCCCTCGATGTTCACCTTGTCGCCGGGGCGGATGACCGTCTCCAGCAGGGCGACGGTGTTGGCGGCCTCTACCACCTTGCCCATCTTGACAAGGGGAATCGCCGCCTGTATGCGTGCCGTGCGGTCACGTTTTAAGCTGTTGTGTTCGCTCATGTGGGTTCTCCAATCGCTTCTATGTGAGTACGATGAGCACGTCGTCCGTCTGTACGGCGGCACCGGGGGAGACGAGGATTTGCTTGACCACGCCTGCTCTGGGTGCGGGGATGTCCTGTTCCATTTTCATGGCCTCCAAAATCACAAGGCACTCCCCCGCGGCGACCTGTTGGCCGACGGTGACGGGAATTTTCCAAACATTGCCCGAGATGGGACAAAGCACACGCTCTTCACCCGCGGCGACTGCGGCGACCGGTGTAGGCGCGGCGACCCGTGCGGCGACGGGTGCGGGAGGGGCGGCGTAAGTCGGCTGGACAACGGGTGCAGACGCACTCCCGCCGACGAGATCGACGGTGACGTCGAAAGCTTTTCCGTTTACGGATACACGATATTGCATGGTGGTGGCTCCTTTTCTCTTGTCTTTTTTTGCGTAACCTGTTACTATATTGTATACTATCATTGTGTGCTCTGCAAGTCGGAGGGGGAAAATGACGAAAAAAATTCTCGCAGATACGCTCGCAGGGCTTGCGACGAGGGCACTTTTGACAGAGGCGGCCATCACCCCCAAACCGGGTTTGGTGGATGCCGCGAACAGCGGCGCACACAGGGATATGGACTTGGTTACCTTTCTCGATAGTGCCGCAACGCTAACTCCGTATTTCCGGGATGTTGTGCTTTGCACGCTGGAATATCACGGGCCTTTGGGTGAGCTGATTCACACGCTCAGGCCGATCGGTCTCCGTGCGGAGCGGGACATGTTCGCCGTGACGGGCGGGGTCAACACGCACAAAGGTGCGATTTTTTCGCTCGGCATCTTGTGTGCGGCGGCGGCGTGGTTGAACAAGACGGGTGCGGCAATAACGCCGAGTGCCTTGATGCAGACGAGCGCGGCCATCGCAAAGGGCAGAAGCCGAACCGACAAGGAGGATGCAACAAGCGGTGCGCAGGCCTACGCCGAACACGGCCTACCCGGTATTTTAGGCGAGGCGGCGCAGGGGTTTCCCCATGTGTTCCGCGTAGCCCTCCCGGTGCTGCAAGACCGGATGCGGACGGGGGACAGCTTGCAAACCGCCGGCGTGGCGGCCTTACTCCACCTGATTGCCGTGGTGGACGACACGAACGTCGTCGCCAGGTGCGGGATTGACGTGTTGCGTGAGGTGCAGGCCGAGGTGGGGGCGAAGCTCGCGGGGGTGCGTGACGGTGCGGATTATGTGCGGTGTGCGCGTGTGTTGGATGCGGGGTTTATACGGCGGAATGTCAGTCCCGGCGGGTGTGCGGATTTGTTGGCGGGGGCGGTGTTTGTGGGGATGATTCTTGCGGGAAAGGAGCGAGTGCTGTGTTAGAGTTGTTTAAAGGGACAAAATATGGATATTACATCTGCGCAATTTTGGGCGCATTCGGTATTTATCTCATTATGCCGCTCCGCTCAAATTATCCGGCCAGGCTTATTTTATTTTTCTTGCTGCTTGCTTTATGGGTTGTGATTGTTGTGATGGTATTTAATGAGCTTGCAAAGAGAAAGGCTTGCAAAATCGACAGACGATTTTGGAATGACTGCGATGCGGAAAACTATGTAGCAATTTATGAGAAATTTTCACAAAAACGGTTGAATAAAGTAGTCAAGACATATGTGTTGCTAAATCTTTCTGCCGGATATTTGGCTATCGGGAACAGCACAGAGGCACTAAGGGTGCTTTCTGCGATAAAGGACTTTCCAAAGAGAAAGCATAAAGACATGTACGAGTTCGTTTATCACAATAATTACTGCTCCTATCATTTGCAAACAAACGACATTCCGGCGGCAACCCAATCTCTTGCGCAGATGGAGAATAGTTTGCAAAATCATCCGCTGCCCGATTCGGTCTGGGAGAAATATTGGGATGTTTATTCGGAAAAGCGATGTTTGTTGCACATGGCAAATGGGAACTACGATGGCTCAGAACAGGTTTTTGATTTGGTATATCAGAAAGGAGAAAGTACACTACATAGAGTGAGTGCAAAATATACTCTGGCCAAAATCTACCTGCATTACGATAGAACCGCCGAGGCAAAAGAAGCTTTGGAATATGTAATTGAACACGGCGGCACGACTCGCTATAAAAAACAAGCAATTCAACTATTGGAGGAGATGACCTTTTGACAAACCTACATATCAGAAAAAACACCTATTACGACTCCGTAGCCCTCATGCTGATCTCAAAAGATTTAGGGCAAATCCCCGGCGTGGGGGAGGCCTTGGTGGGGATGGGAACCGACCTCAACAAGGAGCTGGCGCAGAACATCGGGCTGGACACGCCGGAGCTGACAGCCCTCACGGGCAATGACTTCTTCGTCGCGGCGGACTGCACCGACGATGCGGTCTGGCAGACGGTCTTAGACCGTGTGGAGGAACTGCTCGCGGCAAAGAAACAGGCGGGCGCGTCGGACTATTGCCCGGCGACGCTGGCCGGAGCGGTTAAGCTCATGCCGGACATCAACATGGCACTCCTGTCCGTCCCCGGCAAGTACGCCGCCGACGTAGCGCGGGACTGTTTGGCGCGGGACATCCATGTGATGATGTTCTCCGACAATGTGACGATTGAGGACGAGCGCAGTCTTAAAGAATATGCCGTGGAGCGGGGCTTGCTCATGATGGGCCCCGACTGCGGGACGGCGATTATCAACGGTGTACCGCTGGCCTTTGCCAACGTGGTGCGGCGCGGGAACATTGGCATCGTGGGCGCGTCCGGCACGGGTACGCAGGAGGTGTCGGCGATTATCGACCAGCTCGGTGCGGGTGTTTCGCAAGTCATCGGCACGGGCGGTCGGGATTTGAAGCAGGGCGTCGGCGGGCTGATGTTTGCACAGGCTTTAGAGGCCCTGATTGCGGATGCGGCCACGGAAGTCATCGTGCTGATTTCCAAGCCGCCCGATGCGGCGATACAGGAACGAATTTTGACACAGGCCGCAAAGGGCGGGAAGCCGACTGTCGTCTGTTTCATCGGCGGCGACCCGGCAGAGGCCGAGCGGCTTGGGCTGGTTGCGGCTCGTTCGCTGGAAGATGCGGCGCATAAGGCGGCGGCACTCTCCAAGGGCGCGGTTGCGGCTGCTTATGACGGTTTCGACATGGGCGAGGCGGCGGCTCTGACGCTGGCGAAAGAAGCGGCGGGACGCATCGGAGCGAACGGGAAGTGTCTGCGCGGCCTATACACCGGCGGCACGCTCTGTGACGAGGCGGCGAAGCTCTTAGCGGGCATGGGGCTGACGGGTAAGCACAGTTTCATCGACTACGGCGACGACCAATACACCGTCGGGCGACCGCATCCGATGATTGACCCGACTTTGCGGAATGAAGCACTCATCAAAGCCGCAAACGACCCGGAGACGGCCTTGATTCTGCTCGACTGCGTCATCGGCTACGGCGCACACGCAGATGCGGCGGGTGAGTTGGCGAAAGCGATTATCGAGGCGAAGTCCGGGGTGCCGATTGTGGTTTCCGTCTGCGGCACGGAGGGCGACCCACAGGGACTGACGGCCTCACGGGACGCACTCGCGGCGGCGGGGGCGATTGTGATGCCCTCGAATGCGCAGGCCATGCGCTTTGCAAAACTGGTGTTGGATGTAGGGGGCGGCGTCCTCGACGCCCCGCAGGTATAAGGAGGAAAGCGGTATGAACAAAGTGAATGAACTCTTTGCGAAAGAACTGAAAGTCGTGAATCTGGGCGTGAAATCTTTTTATGAGGACTTGAAAGCCCAGCAGAAGCAGGTTGTACATGTGGAGTGGAAGCCCGTAGCGGGTGGAAATCAACGGCTTGCGGATATGTTGAAGTTGCTGCAGTAGGCTCCCCCAGTCAGCTGCGCTGATAACTGACGCCCCAAGAGCGCAAGGCGAAGCCGTAGTGCGATTGGTTGGCGGAAGGAATGCCCGTGGTGCAGCCCCCTCAAAACGAGAGGGCCTAAAGGCAAGGGGCAAAGCCTCCCTCGTTTACGAGGGAGGTGGCCGCCGCGAAGCGGCGGACGGAGGGAGTTTTGGCGCATACATTTCCTGCGGGAAATGTATAAGTCCGCCTGTGGCGGACGATGCGCCTTTGAAGGGGGACTAGTCCCCCTTCAACCTTCCCCCTAGCCTCCGGCGGAGTGAAGGACAAGAGACAAAGCCTCCCTCGTTTATGAGGAAGGACGGGGGGAGTACACGCATAACATTACACAGATAACACAATCAGGAGGAAACCAAAATGACACTCGGAGAAAAAATAAACGCCGCCAATGCGGCCGTGTTGACCCAAATCTTAAACGCCCAGCCCACGCTCGTGGGCATGGGAACCGCCGGGGCAGATATCCCCGGGATGACCAAGACCACAGTCTTGCACGCAGGGCCGCCGGTGACATGGGAGACCATGTGTCCGCCCCAACGCGGCGCAGTACTGGGCGGCCTGATGTATGAGGGCTTGGCCGAGACGCCCGAAGCGGCGGAGAAGTTAGCCGCATCCGGTGAGATTACCTTTGCGCCCTGTCACCACCACGACGCCGTGGGGCCGATGGCGGGGATTATCACCTATTCCATGCCCGTATGGATCGTACAGAACAAGACGGCGGGGAACTACGCCTACTGCACCATCAATGAAGGTCTCGGCAAAGTGCTCCGCTTCGGGGCGTATCAGGACGAGGTTATTGAGCGGCTTCGTTGGATTGAGACGGAGCTTTACCCGCTGCTCAAGGAGACGTTGCAAATCCACGGCGAGATTGACATCAAGACCATGATTGCACAGATTCTCCAAATGGGAGACGAGGGGCATAACCGCAACAAGGCGGGGACCTCGCTCTTGATTCGCACCATTGCCCCCGCACTCGTGCAGACGAGCTTTTCCGAGGCGCAAAAGGTGCGTGCGCTCAAGTTCCTCGATTCCAATGACCACACCTTCCTCAACCTCTCCATGCCGGCGATGAAAGCGACCATGGACCCGGTACGGGATGTAGAATATTCCACCATTGTGTCCACCATGGCACGGAACGGGACGGATTTTGGTATCCGTGTCGCCGGACTGGGCGACCGTTGGTTCACGGCTCCGGCTGAGATTATTGACGGGCTGTACTTCCCCGGTTTCACCATGGCCGACGCAAACCCCGACATGGGCGATTCCTGCATCACAGAGACGGGCGGTATCGGCGGCTTCTGTATGGGCGCGGCCCCGGCCATCGTCCAGTTCGTGGGCGGTACACCTGCCGATGCGGTGAATTATTCCATGCAGATGTTTGAAATCACAGAGGGTGAGGGCAACACGTATCAAATTCCGCCTCTCGGCTTCCGCGGCAGTGCGACAGGGATTGATATCCGCAAGGTGATCGAGACGGGGATTTTGCCCGTCATCAATACGGGTATTGCCGCAAGTACGGCGGGGGTTGGGCAGGTCGGTGCCGGCATTGTGCATCCGCCGATGCGGTGCTTTGAGCAGGCGTTAGAAGCGTTTGTGGAGAAGTATGCGTAAATGACCGCACAAAGCCTCCCTCGCAAGCGAGGGAGGTGGCCGCCGCAAAGCGGTGGACGGAGGGAGTGTAGGGCGCGATGTCTTCATCGCGCCGTGCACGTGTATCGGGTGGATGCGGCGCGATGAGGACATCGCGCCCTACAACGGCCCCACGTAGGGGCGCGCATTGTGCGCCCGCGAAACCACCCCGTCAGGCTTCGCCTGCCACCCCTCCAAGGAGGGGAATAAGGGCATTCGCAAACCCGCCGCAGCGAGCCGACCCGCAGGGCGGTTCCCCAAAACCAAATGCGTACATTTGGTTTGATGTTGACAATTCATTCACCATGAATTGATTATAAACAGCAACACACAATAGGAGGAATTACAAAATGGCAAGCTGGAACGACATTAAAATGTACGACTTATCTATCCGCACAGGGATTAGCACGCCGCCGTGGCCGACCTATGAGCCGCTGCAGGTGAAGTATTTCAAGCGTCTCTCCCCCAACGGTGCAAACGGACAGGTTATCACGACGTCCAACCACATCGGCACCCATCTTGACGGCCCGCTGCACTTTGATACCGCAGGCCGTGACATCGCATCTTTGGAGCTGACGAAGCTCTGCGCGCCCGGCGTGGTGGTGGATCTCTCCGACATGGCAGAGGACTACGGTATCTACACGCCCGATGATTTGATGAAGCGTGCCGATATCCGCAAGGGCGACATCCTCATCATTAACACCGGCTACAACAAGTACGGCTGGGATCAGCCCGAGGCGGACGAGCGTCGTTACATGCTCCGCCATCCGGGGCCGAGCATGGACTTTGTGGGCTGGGTACATAAGATGGAGTTCAAGTGGATTGGCGTGGACTGCGGCTCTGCCGACCATCCCTTCAACACCAAAATCCGTGACTGGGAGCCGGTCGAAGCTGAGATCTGCGACAAAGTATTCCAAGCGAAATACGGCAAGGGGCTCAACGAGGTCTACAAGTGGCCGAACACGTACCAGTGTATGCACATCCAGCAGTTCCCGAAGAAGTACGGTGAGATTATCCACGCAGAGTGCGTGGGCGGTCAGATTAACGAGCTGTCCAACAAGCGTTGTGTCATCGGCTGCTTCCCGTGGAAATTTGTAGACGGCGAATCTGCGTTCTGCCGCATCGTGGCCTTTGAAGGCTTTGACGCGTAACCCATGGAATCAAACGTAGGGGCGGCATTCTGCCGTTCGCACCTTATCGAAGAGCTGACCATACCCCGCCTCCACGAATTGTTGAGGCGGGGCGAGGTCACCTGTGAGGCCTTAGTCCGCGCCTATCTGGCTCGGATTGCGGACTTGGATGCGCAGGGGCCTTGCTTAAACGCGGTTATCGCCGTGAACCCGCACGCCGTGGACGAGGCTCGTGCCTTGGACGAAGAACTTCGTAGGGGCGGCCCCACGTGGCCGTCCGCTCCGCTTTACGGTGTGCCTGTCCTGCTCAAAGACAACTGTGAGACGGCGGACATGCCGACCACGGCGGGGTCACGGAGCTTGGAGGACTTCCGCACCGGGCGGGATGCCGATTTGGTGCGCCGTCTGCGGGAGGCCGGGGCTGTGATTCTGGCCAAGACGAACCTGCACGAGTTCGCCATCTGGGGCGAGACGGTCAGCTCTATGAAAGGGCAGACTTTGAACCCCTATGACCTCACCCGTACGCCCGGAGGATCCTCCGGTGGGACGGGTGCGGCGGTGGCGGCGAACTTCGGGCTGGTGGGCATAGGGACGGATACGGTGAATTCCATCCGCTCCCCCGCGTCTGCCTGCGCGCTCTGCGGGATTCGGCCGACTGTTGGTCTCGTGAGTAGCGAGGGCATCGTGCCGTACGCCAACACGCAGGACACGGCGGGGCCGATTGCCCGCACGGTGGAAGATGCCGTGCGTGTGCTGGATGTGATTGCGATGAATAACGGGCATCGTCCTGCATCGTACTTGAATTCCCTGAACGCGGACGGCTTGCGCGGCAAGCGTATCGGCCTGCTGGAAAGTTTTTGGGGTAGTGAAGCGATCAACGCGCCTGTAAACAATGTGGTACAGGCCGCTTTGGCGCGTCTGCGTGAAGCGGGTGCCGTTCTCGTGCCGATAGCAGATGCCATCGACCCGGACTGGTTGGTGCGTGAGGTCAGCGTGCATTTGTATGAGCTCAAGGAGCATCTGGGCGCGTATTTGACCGCATTTGGCGAACGCGCTCCCGTGCATTCGATTGACGAGATTCTGGCGAGCGGGAAGTATACGCCCGATATTGAGGAGAACCTCAAGACGGCGAACGGCCTTGGTACGGATATGCTCGCATACGCCGAGCGGTTAGAGCGGCGCGCCGAGGTGCAGCGTCAGGTGCTTGCGATACTGGAGCGGGAGCGGTTGGATGCTCTGCTTTATCCGCACCAACAGCAGCTTGTGAGCAAAGTCGGTGCGGGGCAGAAACAGCGCAACGGCGTGTTGGGTTCGGTGACGGGATTCCCTGCCATCGTGGTGCCCGGCGGCTTTGCGGACGGCGTGCCTGTGGGGCTGGAGTTTTTGGGGCGGCCGTTTGACGAGCCGCAACTGATTGAAATCGTCTACGGGCTGGAGCAGGCGGAGCCGATTCGTGTGCCGCCTGTGTTGTAGGCGATATGATGGTTTTGCGTGCCGCTCGTGTGGCGGAGGATGTGTTGCCGCTCGGCGTTTCCGGGTGTGTCCACTCGGTGTTTGAGACGGCGATGAACCTGCGAGGGGACGACGGCGCATTGCGCACCGTCCTCTCGGCGGGGCGCAGTCTCTCGCCGCGAAGTGCGGTACTGGATAGCGAGGTCTCGTTCACTCGGTTGGGATTTGTGTCCGGTGACGCTGTGGCGGTGGAGATAGCGGGTGCGGAAACGGTATCGCTTGCCATGTCCGCTATGCGTCCGCGGTTTGGCTCGGAGGATGCCGCCTATTTGGGGCGGCTTCGGGTGTTGGCGGCGCAAGTCGGAGCCTCGGCGTATGCGGCGGAGAGTTTGGCACCTGTGCTTTGCCATTTGTTCGACGGCCTGCCTTATGCCTTGTCGCACAATGTGTACAGCCGGTTTTTGACGGAGCGCGTGCGGCGGTTGTACGGCGTGTTGTGCGCTCGAAACGTGTCGGAATGCGTGGACGTTGGCCGTACGCTTGCAGGTTGCGGGGCGGGGCTTACGCCGTCTTCGGATGATTTGCTGGTCGGCGTGTTGGCGGCGATTCACGGGAGCGCGGCGGCGGGGGTTTTAGACCGGGGGCTTGCTGTGGATATGGCTTGGAAACTCTCCTTGGGAGCCGTTTCGGCTACGACGGAGATTAGCGGGATGTTTCTTGAGAGCGGCGGCTTGGGGTATTTTAATGAGGATGTCATTGCGCTGGTGAAAGCGTTTTTTGCTGCAGACGATACGGCGGATTTGGCTGTGTCGGCGGCGAAAGTTTGCGCGTTTGGGGCGACTTCCGGGGTGGATTTGCTCACGGGGGTTTGGTTGGGACTGGTCGGAGTGGGGGGGCTTGTGGTATAATGAAGCTTATATTTAGTAGCGGGGGGAGAAAATGAGATATCAATTTGAATACAAATTAACGGAAGAAGATTATTTGGATTTTAATGTATTTCGTTTGCATAAATCTAAGAACAATCCTACCGGTATTAGCTGGATTGGCTTGATGATACTCCTGCTGTTATCAATGGTAATGATTTCTCAAGGGAACTACAGGCTTTTGTGGCTATCTTTGGGGCTATTGATTTTGTGGGTTCTAATAAAAGTTGTAACCAGCCGGCGGTATGGTAGGTTTTCTATAAAAAAACAAATACAATCGATAGCAGAAGACGGGAAACTCCCCTTTGGAAAAGATAACATAGTTTCATTTCACGAAGATTTTGTGTTTGAAATTGCAGATGGAAATGAGAGTAAAACAATATACGAAAATTTGGAAAAAGTTGCAGTCGGCGAGAATGCGATATATATTTACATGAATGCAATACAAGCATTTATTCTTCCGTTTTCAATATTTGAAACCGAAGTGCAGCGGAATGAATTTCTGACGTTTATCAAGCAAAAAGCACAAACACACGGAGGATAAGCCCATGTATCAATTCCTATCACCCAAAACCATAGGCGAGGCAAAAGAACACCTCGCCGAAAAATCAAACCTCAAAGTCCTAGCTGGCGGCACCGACCTCATCATCGGCTTGCGGGACGGGGCGGTTCATTGTGACTATATCATGGACATCAAACATATCCCGGAACTCTGCGAGATTGGAATGACGGATGACGGCTTGGAAGTCGGAGCCGGGGTGAGTCTCAATGCGATGCTGGCGTCCGGGCTTTGCACGGGCCGATACGCCGCACTGGCTGACAGCGGGCATGAGCTGGCGAACAGCTTGCTCCGCAACCGGGCGACTTTGGCGGGGAACATCTGCCACGCCTCACCGGGCGGGGACATGCTTGCGCCTGTGCTGGTGTTGGACGCTTGGGTGGAGACACTTACGCCGAACGGCGGGCGCAAGATTCCGCTCAAAGACTTCTTCACGGGCGTGAAGCGGCATGTGTTGGCGGCGGACGAGATGGTCGTAAAAACCGTGTTCCCCAGAGGGGACGGCACGAGTGCGTATCACAAAAAGAAGCGGATTCGCGGCCATGACTTGGCGCAGGTCGGTGTGGCGGGGTCTTATGCGGCGGACGGCACGCTCAAGCTCGCTTTCGGCGCAGCGGGGCCGACACCGGTTTTGATAGAGCTCGGCGTATTTGACCCGTTGGCTCTGCGGGCGGCGCGGGAAGAGATTTTGGATAAGGCGATGAGCGGGATATCTCCCATCAGCGACGTGCGGGCGTCAAAGGAGCATCGTTTGGCGATGGCGCGCTACCTGGCGGGCGATGTGTTGGATGCGTTGTTAGAGAAGGTGGGTGTGTGAGTATGAGACAGATTCATTTGACAGTCAATAATGAAAAATATCAGGTGTACTGCCCGGAGCACATTACCCTTCTGACGCTCCTGCGGGAGCATCTGCACCTCACGGGGACGAAAGAGGGCTGTGCTGCCGGGGAGTGCGGGGCCTGTACGGTAATTTTTAACGGCAAGGCGGCCAATGCCTGCATGGTGCTGGCACCGGAGGCCAACGGTGCTGTGGTGGAGACCATCGAGGGCGAGGCAAAAGACGGGGTGCTGTCTCCGCTGCAGCAGTCCTTCATCGAACACCACGCGCTCCAATGTGGGTTCTGTACGCCGGGGATGATTATGTCGGCGCGGGCTTTGCTGGATGCGAATCCGGCACCGACGCGGGACGAAATCAAAGAGGCGATGGAGGGGAACCTCTGCCGCTGTACGGGCTATGAGCCCATCATAACAGCCATCGAGCAAGCGGCGGGAGGTGAGCGGGGTGCGTGAGTACATCGGGAAAGGCGCCCTGCGTCACGACGGCATTGAAAAAGTAACCGGACAGGCGGAATACTTGGGCGATATCAAACTCAATGGGATGCTCTACGCGAAAATTAAGACCAGCCCCTACGCCCACGCGCAGATTGTGTCGATTGACACGTCTAAGGCCGAGGCATTGCCCGGCGTGCGTGCGGTGCTGACCGGGCGGGATGAGAACGTCATGGTCGGGCTGTACATGGTAGACCGCTGGGCGATGGCGGCAGAGAAAACGCGCTATTACGGCGAAGTCGTGGCGGCGGTGGCGGCGGACACGCAGGAGATTGCCGATCGCGCTGCGGAGCTGATTGAGATCGAATACATGCCCCTGCCCCCCGTGTTGGACGTGCGGGAGGCCGTCAAGGCTTCTTCGCCGCAGGTACATGAAAACAGTGAGGTTTACGACTATATCAAAGGCGTGTTCCACCCCGAGCCGGGGCGGAATATCGCCAATCGGACGAAGGTGCGCAAGGGCGATGTGGATGCCGCTTTCCTCCGTGCCGATGTGGTCATCGAGCATACATACGAACAGCCGCAGGTGTTCCATCTTCCGCTGGAGCCGCACGGAACAATCGTCCAATGGGGCGCGGGGGACAAGGTGAAGATTCACACCTCGGCACAGTCGCCTTTTGCGGTGCGGGATTTGTTTGCGCACGGGTTTCAGCTGCCCCGGTCGAAGGTGGAAGTCAATGTCCCTTATGTGGGTGGCGGCTTCGGCGGCAAGGCGGGGATTCATATGGAGCCGCTGGTGGGGATGCTCTCCAAACGGTGCGGCGGACGGCCCGTGAAGCTGATACCGACCCGCGAGGAAGAATGTGCGACCTTTCCCTGTCGGCAGGGCTTAGTGGCCCGCGTCAAGACGGGTGCGACGAAAGACGGCAAGATTATTGCCGAAGAGGTGGAATACCTCTGGGACGGCGGGGCATATGCCGACTACGGTGTCAACATCAGCCGCGCCGGTGCGGTGACGGCCTGTGGGCCGTATGACATTGAGAACGTCAAGGTCGATTCCGTGACGGTGTACACGAATAAAATTTTCGGCACGGCTTACCGTGGATTCGGACATCCCGAGGTGTTCTTTGGCATAGAGCGTCAGCGGGATTTGCTGGCGAAGGAGTTGGGGATGTGCCCTGTGGAACTGCGGCTCAAAAACCTGCTTATGCCGGGCGCGCATACAATTACCGGAGAGCTGATTACGGAGCACACCGGGCGTGTGGACAAGTGCCTGAAGATGGTGGCGGAAAAATTAAACGTTGGGCAGGATTATACGCCCGAGGAAAAAGCCGAGTTTCAGAAAACGGGCAAATACCGCGCCAAAGCGGCGGCGGTGTTGCAGAAATCCCCGGCCATGCCGACTTGGAGTGCGTCTTCGGCGGTGGTGCATATGAACGAGGACGGCACGGTGCATATCACCGTGGGCGGCGTGGACTTCGGGCAGGGGACGTATACGGTGCTCCAACAGATTGCGGCGGAGCGGCTACAGATTCCGATTGAGAAAATCGTTATGGCACCCGGCGTGAACACGGATATGTCGCCCTATGATTGGCAGACTGTGGCCAGCCGCATGACGGTACTTTGCGGGAACGCGGTCTGCGAGGCCTGTGATGATTTGACCGAACAACTGCTGGAAATGGGCAGTATTGTGTTGCGGGCATCCAAGCATGAGGTCGCGCTCGGTGACGAGTGCGTCTACGTGAAGCAGAATCCGCAGTACAGTATGCCGTATTCTAAGATTTGCATGGGCTATACCTACGAAAACGGCAACGCAATCGGCGGGCCGATAATCGGGCGCGGGAAGTCGATTGCGCAAGGGCTGACTAACCTAGACCCCGAGACGGGGCAGGGCAAGACGGCTCTGGATTGGACCTACGGCGCACATGCGATAGAAATCGAAGTGGACACGCACACGGGGGATATCCGTGTGGTGGACATGGCATCCTGCTTGGACGTGGGGCGTGTGATGAACGAGGCAATGGTACACGGTCAGATGATAGGCGGCGTGTTGCAGGGCTTGGGGACGACCTTCTCCGAGGCGGTCTATTACGACGGCGAAGGGCGGCTCCTGACCCGCAACTTGACAGATTACAAGATTGCCACCTTCAAGGACATGCCGGAGAAGCTGGAAATCTGCTGCGTGGAGACCCCGCAGCTCGACGGTCCCTACGGCGCACGGGGCATAGGCGAGCATCCGTTGATTGCGATTACGGCGGTGATTGCCAACGCGCTGGCGAACGCCACGGGTGCAGAGATGTATGATTTGCCGCTGTCGGCGGATAGGGTGCGGGCGGCTTTGGCGAAGGAATAATTTTTTGTTGTAGGGGATGCCGGGTACGGCCGTTCCTACAACGCAAACGCACACAAGTCGCGAAGCCTCCTTTTCCAAAGGAGGTGGCAGGCGTAGCCTGACGGAGGACTTGTTCTCTCTGCCACCGATGCTACAAGGTCAAGGGCAATCCTCAGTCGCCTGCGGCGACAGCTCCTTTGGAAAAGGAGCCTGTGCGGCTTATGTGCATTTGCCGCAGAGAAATCAAAATATAATTAGGGATACAGACGACCGAGGGCAGCGTTATACAATGTTCAACGCAATTGTAGGAGTGCGCAATGGTCGCCCCTATGATGCGCATACACGGGACGATGTGGGCATCGTCCCCTACGAGGATACTACGGCGCGATGAGGACATCGCGCCCTACAGGAATGAGGAGACTTACCATGAGAAAAATTGCAATCAACGAAACGGCTCTGCGGGACGGGCAACAGTCACTACTCGCTACTCGTCTGCCCTACGAACGCTTCGAGGCCATTCTACCGACCATGGACAAAGTCGGCTACGGTGCCGTCGAGTGCTGGGGCGGGGCGACTTTTGACGTGTGTCTGCGCTTCCTCAACGAGGATCCCTGGGAGCGTTTGCGGAAGCTGCGGGCGGCGATGCCGCACACGAAGCTCAAGATGCTCCTGCGCGGGCAGAACATCTTGGGCTACAAGCATTACCCGGACGATATCGTGCGGGAGTTTGTGCGATGCGCCGTGAAGAACGGGATTGACATCATCCGCATCTTCGACGCGCTCAACGATGTGCGTAACATGGAAGTCGCTATCGATGAGACGCTGAAGCAGGGCGCGGAGGCGGTGGGGGATATCTCCTATACGACCAGTCCCGTCCACACGCGAGAGCGGTATGTGGAGATGGCGAAGACGCTCAAAAAGATGGGTGTCGGGGCGATTTCCATCAAGGACATGGCCGGCATACTCGACCCCAAGGCGGCATATGATTTGGTGTCCGCGCTCAAGGATGGCGTGGATTTGCCCGTCATCGTCCACACACACTGTACGCCTGGATTGGGGTATATGACCTATCTCAAGGCCGTGGAGGCCGGGGCGGATGCGATTGAGACGGCATCGGCCGCGCTCTCCGGCGGGGCGTCTCAGCCAGCGACGGAGACCATGGCCTATGTGCTGGAACAATTTGGCTACGAGGTGGGGCTGGACAAAGAACGGCTCCAGGAAGTCTCAAGTTTCTTCAAACCCGTGCGGGATGAAGGGCTGGCTTCAGGCTTGCTCGATCCGCTGGTGTTGGCGACGGATACGGATTGCCTCAACTATCAAATCCCCGGCGGGATGCTGTCGAACTTAATCAGCCAGCTCAAGATGTTAAAAGCGGAAGACAGGCTCGCCGAGGTCTTGCTCGAAACGCCTCATGTGCGGGAGGATTTGGGCTATCCGCCGCTGGTTACGCCGACCAGCCAGATGGTGGGCGTACAGGCCGTGCAGAACGTGTTGGCGGGCGAGCGGTACAAGCGCGTGGGCAAGGAAGTCGCCGCCTATGTGCGGGGCGAGTACGGGCAGACGCCCGCCCCCGTGAAGCCGGAGATCGCGGAGAAAGTGCTGGGCGATACGAAACCCATCGAGGGCCGCTTTGCGGACAGTTTGCCGCCTATTTTTGAGCAGACAAAGAAAGAACTCGCGGGGACGCTGGACACGGACGAAGATGTGCTCTCCCACATCTTGTTCCCCGGCGTGGCGGATAAGTTTTTCGAATGGCGCAAGAACGGCGGAAAGGCCACCGAGGAAGACAAGCTGCCCGCATCCCCGCAACTGCAGGGAGCCGCCGTGGCATATACGATTGAGGAGGCGAAGTCGCTCAGTTCCTACGTGTCGGAGGAGACAGCCGCCGTGATTATGACGGCGGTGGCGGCTGAGATGGGCGTGCCGGTAGAGATGTTGCGGTTCCGGGATATTCGGGAAGCGTAGCAGCTCAGAAAGAGAGAAAAGTGTGTATGAAGATATTCATCAGTTGGTCGGGAGAATTAAGCCATGAAGTGGCATTAAAGTTGAAGAAAGGGATTAGCCGTGTTATTCAATCGGTTGATATATTTGTCTCATCAGAAGATATAGAGAAAGGTGAAAACTGGAATCGCAAGTTGTCCGCAGAACTTTCAGAATGCGATTTTGGTATTATATGCCTGACATCAGAAAATATAGATGCTCCATGGATAAATTTTGAGGCCGGTGCTTTGGCAAAAGAAGTAGGCTCTCGACTATCTGCATTTTTAACGGACATCAATGTTTCAGACCTAAAAGGGCCGCTTGCCGGGTTTCAAAATACAAGATTTGAAAAACAGGATTTCTATAAGTTAATAGAATCAATCAATAAAACGATTGAGAAGCCCGTAGAAAACGATGACCTTAAATTTTCGTTCGATAATGTGTGGAAAATTTTTGAAAGTGAAGTAAAAGATATTATTAACAAACATTTGGCAAAATCACCACAAAGAAAAGAGAACAGACCAGTTGCAGAAGTTGCAGAAGAAATTTTAGGCATAGTTAGAGGAATAAACAGTAGACTACCCGTTTTTACACATAAATATGATTTAACCGATGAAAACATCTTGAGATTGCAATTGCCCGTAGATGGTTTGATTAGTGCGAGTAAAGAATATGATTTGTTTTTAAATAATGATATAACTAACCGTTATCTATCTAAGAACTCTAAGAATCGAATGAAGTTGGTTTTGGATGGAGCTACAAAAGACGAAAAAGTTATTGAATCGAATAATGATGGTTCCAATAAGGAATGAGCCAGCACGGAGGAGGTGAACATGCTATGAAAAAAGGAACATTGTTACTCATACAGACCATCCTGTGTCTGGTCCCGGCGGGGATTATTGTGGCGGGATGGATTCGGGGCGATGCGGAAATGTCTCGTATCGGAACATGGTTGCTCCTGCCGTTTTTTGTGCTTTCCATTGGGGAGAGTGTGTATAGTTGGCGGAAGAAGAAAAAGTGACGTGAGAAATAAAAACGCTGTAGCCACTCCGGCTACAGCGTTTTTATATACGAAAAGTCACCGCCGCTTGCGAGGGAGATGCCGGAGGGAGCGTGTAATCGTGCTCTCCCGTATCATTTGATACAGCGGACGGCAAGAGCCGCCTCTACAAAAATCCACGAACCTGTGTAGGGGCGGCCTTTGGTCGTCCGCCGCATCCAAAACCCAACAAAAAAAGAAGGCGTCACCGCCTTCTCCCTTTAACACGGGACAGTCTCGTCCCCAATTGTATAATGGTCAATCACACCGCAAATCGTGATATCCGCAACGACCTCTTTATCGTCGAGTACAATCGTACTCCCGCCGCCGTCGGCGATGAGGAGTACGGTGTCGCCCACCCCGGCATCGGCGGCATCGAAAGCGATTTCCCGCTTTCCGCTGCCGTCGAGGTTTTCGATGATGAGCAGTTTATAGCCCTCGTAAGAGACGTCTTTTACTGTGGAGACTACATTCCCGACCACTTTAGCAATTCTCATATACTACAACTCCTCGTTGTAATCGTCAATAAAGCCCACAATAGCGGCATCGGCCGGAACCAGGGGCTTACGGAACATGCGCCCTGCCTCTCTCGAGCCGATGAGGTAGACGAAGTCGCCCGTCCCGGCTTGGCGGGTGGAATCCGCCGCTATGATGCGGCCTTTTTCTTTGCCGTTTTCAATCACGCGCACAACCAAGAGGGGAATGCCCTCCAGCCCCGGAGACTTGACGGTTGCGACGACGGTGCCTTCTACTTTGCCTGTATACATCTTAGCTCCCCGACCGGGCGGCCTTGTCGTAGATGCGTTTGTGACCTGCATCAATGTGGTCGATGATGGCCACGATAGCATTGTCTACCGGCGTGCCGTCTGTGGCAGCTGTTTGACGGGAGGAACTGCCGCCGACAATCATGACAACCTCACCCTCGCCTGCGCCGACTGTGTCGATGCTGACGGTGAGGGGGCCTTTTTCTTCCATCGTATCCATATCAATCGGGCGCACCAAGAGGAGCTTTAAACCGGAGAGTTTCTCTGCCTTAGTGGTGCTTACTACTGTGCCGACAACTCTGCAAATTTGCATGATAATTACCTCGCAAAAACATACGGGCGACAGAATGCCGCCCCTACATGGGGGCTAGGGGCGGCATATTGCCGCCCGTACTACGTGTGGTACATGGTGAGATAGCGGACGGCCACAGGCGGCCCCTACAGGGGTGTTCGTAGGGGCGACCGACCCGGTCGCCCGTGTGCCTGCGCGCCGTACGTGATTGCACCGTGCAATAAACGGCGCGCCGAGGGCGTCGCGCCCTACATTTGTACATGATAAGACGTGCGGGCGACCGGGGTCGGTCGCCCCTACAACATTTTTTAATACGAGCCGCACTTGCCCTTGCCGGGGCAGCCTGTGGAAATAGCCACGCCGGAGCTGGTGCCGAGGCGGTCTGCGCCCGCTTCGATCATTGCTTTAGCGTCCGCCGCGCTCTTCACGCCGCCGGAGGCTTTGACGCCCATGTCGGGGCCGACGACCTTGCGCATGAGGCGGATATCCTCGACGGTTGCGCCGCCTGTAGAGAAGCCTGTGGAGGTCTTGACGAAGTCTACGCCGATCATCTTACAGATGGCGCACACACGCACTTTTTCCTCGTCGGTCAACAGGCAGCTCTCGATGATGACCTTGAGAAGCGCACGGCCTTTTGCAGCCATGTAAACACCTTCAATGTCGTTCTTGACGAGGTCCCAGTCACCGGCCTTTGCCGCGCCGATGTTGATGACCATATCGACTTCGGTCGCGCCGTTGTCGATGGCGTCTTTGGTCTCGAAGACTTTGGTTTTCGTCGTGTTCGCCCCGAGGGGGAAACCGATGACGGTACAGACCGCCACGCCGCTGCCTTTCAGACACTCATAACTGAGCGGCACGAAGCCGGGGTTGACGCAGACAGAGAAGAATTGGTTGGCTCTCGCCTCGGCGCAGAGTGCGCGCACATCCTCCGCTGTGGCCGCCGCTTTGAGCAGCGTGTGGTCTATCATTTTAGCATAGCCTGTCGCGGTTTGACCGCCGGTGGAACAACTCACGTTGAGCGACGCATCGCCGGAGAGTTTGCGGTAAATCTCGTCCGTGATCCGCTCAATCAGCAGGTCCATGTCTAGGTTTTTATCCATGTTGATTCATTCACCCTTTCTCGTTAGTGTTGGCCGAGCCTTGTATAGAGACTTAGACCGACTTGGGGAGAATTTTCTCAACATCTTCGTGCGGACGGGGAATGACGTGTACGCTCACGAGCTCGCCGACACGCTTTGCAGCGGCCGCGCCCGCCTCAGCGGAAGCCTTGACCGCGCCGACATCGCCGCGCACCATGACGGTGACGAGGCCGCTGCCGATTTGCTCTTTGCCCAAGAGGGTGACGTTTGCCGCTTTGACCATTGCGTCTGCCGCTTCAACTGCGCCGACCAGACCTCTTGTCTCTACCATACCTAATGCTTGCTTTTCCATGTTGTAATCCTGCCTTTCAAAATGTATTTTAATTATTTGGATTTCGCTTCTGTTTTTACAGAAGTCTTCGCCTTTGCGGGCTGGGGCAAGATGCCCTCCACCTCACCGTGCGGACGCGGGATGACGTGGACGCTGATCAAATCGCCGACACGCTTCGTCGCCTCTGCACCGGCCTCGACTGCGGCCTTGACCGCACCGACATCGCCGCGGACCATAATCGTGACCAGACCGCTGCCGATGTTCTCTTTGCCGACCAGTTGGACGTTGGCCGCCTTGACCATGGCATCCGCCGCTTCAATCGCGCCGACGAGGCCCTTGGTCTCTACCATACCTAATGCTTCTCTCATTTGGGTTTCCCCCCTTTCTGTGATGGGATGGATTGTAGGGGCGGCATTCTGCCGCCCGCGGGCGACTACAAGTTGCCCCTACATGTGTATCTCATTTATATCAATGCTTCCCGAATCGCCGGATGGGGCGAGGGGATAACAACTGATCTCGCAATCATACCGAGGCATTCCGGGTGCGATTTGCCGACCCGCACGGCCTCAGACACGGCACTAACATCGCCCGTGAGCAGGACGTAAGATTTTCCGCCGAGGCCGCGGCCTAAACGAATCTCCGCCAGTTGAACGTTTGCCGCTTTGACGGCGGCGTCGGAGGCGTAGATGCAGGAGGCGAGGGAGAAAGTCTCCAACACGCCGAGTGCGCCTCGCTCCGGGATATCCGCTGTACCGCACACCGCCTCGAATACTTGGTGGTGGACGTTGGGGATAATCAGGGAGTCCACGAGGTTTTCATCACCTGTTTCGACGCCTGCGTCCACAGCACTTTTTACCGCCGCAACGTCGCCTCGTACCATGACGATGAACTTGCCGGGGCAGACGGGCTGCGCTACAGTCAAGTCAACGGCGGCAACTTTGAGCATGGCGTCGCCCGCGTCTATGCCGGCGGCGATGCTGTTGGTTTCGACCATTCCCAATGCGTGCATCATCATGATGTTCCTCCTTTGGCTTGGATTTCGATGTGTGTATCGGTCACCGCTGTCACAACGCCGGAAATGCCGGTGTGGACGGGGGAGCCTAGCTGCCCCTCGGCGACGGTGCCGATGGCGTCTCCCGCCGTGACCGCTTGGCCGACGGTGACGCATGCCGTACACGGTGCGCCGATGTGTTGCTTGAGGGGGATTTTGACCCGCTCAATCGGCAGGATGCCGTCCTCCATCGGGGCGGGGACATCGTATTTCTTGAGGCCCAGACGAGTGATCATCCGAGCTGTGGGTAGGTTTTTGTATGGCCGCTCGTCCGACGCGCCGCGGGATTCCCGTTTCTCGAACGGAACCTTGTTCCGCAAGAACTCGCCCTTGAGCTTGCCCATGATGCGGTGCGGCATGAGTTCCATGTTGCAGGCGAAGTAGGTGCAGATGCCGCATTCACAGCAGCTGACAATCTCCTCCGGTGGCAGACCGTCCCCCTTGCCGTAGGCCAGCGCACGCATGGCCTTGTGGGGAGAAGTCCCCAGTCCCAAGGTGTTGCGGGGACAGAGCATGGTGCATTGGTTACACTGACAACACACCGAGCGGGACAGGCGGATTTGGTTCTCAAGCGGAGCCGTTTTTTTACCGATTAGACTGTGCGTGGTCGGGAGGACGATGATGCCGCCCAATATTTTGGTCACGGGCGTATCCCAATCCGTAGTGACGGCACCCATCGCGGGGCCGCCGAGGATGACGGCGTAGTCACCGCTCTCAGCGGGGCCTTTGGCGTGTGCAATCAGGCGGCGGATGGGCGTGCCGATGGGGACTTGTACTGTCGTCGGCCGTTCCACCGCACCTGTGATGGTGACATATTTGTGTGTGACGGGTGTGCTCTTGTCCACGGCGTTTGTGATACCGACCAGCGTACTCACATTCAGCACCACGGCACCCGCGTGGATGGGAATCCCGCCCACGGGTACGACGCGGCCTGTGACCTCGTAGACCAGAGCCTGCTCGTCCCCTGCGGGGTAGTAGTTGTCGATGAGTTGGAGGGTGATGTTAGCAACGCCGTTTAGCGCAGACTGTAAGTTGCTGACCGCCTGTTTATACTTCTCTTTCAGGCAAATCACACCCCGCACGGCCCCCGTGAGTGCCACGGCGATTTGCATCCCCCGCACGACTTCTGCGGCGTAACGTTCCATCACCTGTTGGTCAACCCGCAGGAGCGGTTCGCACTCGGCACCGTTTGCGATGACGACCTCGGCCTGCGCCGCAAGCTTCACATGGGTCGGAAACCCCGCGCCGCCTGCGCCGACAACACCTGCCGCTTTGATTTTGTCTAGGTTTGACATACTATAACCTCTATCATCAACGTTGTGGGGGCGGCCATTGGCCGTCCGTTAACATACGCTGTGCAATTTGGGAGACGACGGACGGCCAATGGCCGTCCCTGCAATTAAATAATCCGAAACGACCCCGACAGCGTACATCGTCTCGACCGCACGAAGTTTTTTGCAGACGTCAGCCCCTCACCTGTAGGCGTAGAGATGGTCAGCGTCGTATACCCCTCGCCCTCGAAGCCGAGACCTGCGAAAGACGGGGCATTTTTGACGAAAATCGTCGTATCCAACGCTCTTGCTGCAAATGTGAGGTTGTCTACATTCTTCGAGTGCATGATGGCGGTGTGGAGGTAGCCGTTTTCTGCGATTACCGCCTGTTTGACGGCCTCTTGGAAGCTGTCTGCGGCGACGATTGGCACGATGGGCATGAGCATCTCCGTTGCAACAAGGGGATGATCGGCCTGACAGCGGCAGATGACGAGCACGGGGTCTTTCGCTGTGTGGATGCCGCTTTCGGTGAGGATGTGTTTTGCGCTGCGGCCGACGAATGCCCGACTGGGCGCGTAGCCGTGTTCGCCTTTGGTGAGAACGGTGTCCGCGATTTTCTGCATCTCCGCTTCATCGGCGAGATAGGCTCCGGCGGCGACCATACCGTCTATGAGCCTGTCAGCCACGGGGCGCAGGACGAAGACTTCTTTTTCTGCGATGCAGAGGACGTTGTTGTCAAAGGATGCACCGCGCACGATGTCCTTGGCGGCCTTGTCGATATCTGCCGTCTCATCCACGATGACGGGCGGGTTGCCGGGGCCTGCGGCGATGACTTTCTTGCCGCTCTTCATGGCGAGTGCCACAACCGCCTCACCGCCTGTGATGGCGAGGATGCGAATCTGCGGGTGATCCATGAGCTCTTTCCCGGTTTTCGCGGTGGGGTCTTTGATGGTGCCGAGCAGACTGCCGATGCCGCAAACTTTGAAGATGGCCTGGTTCAGTATCCGCACGGCTTCATTGGATGCTTTCTTCGCGCCGGGGTGGGGGTTGAACACCACGCCGTTTGCGCCTGTAACCATGCTGATGCTGTTGTTGATGACCGTAGCGGTCGGGTTGGTAGACGGCGTGATGGAGCCGATGACGCCATAGGGCGCGCCCTCGACCAGCGTGAGGCCGTCGTCCCCTGTGTAGGTGCGGGGTTCGAAATCCTCCAACCCGGGCGTTTTGTTGGCGGCGAGTTGGTTCTTGAGGGTTTTGTGCGCCACGTTGCCGTAGCCTGTCTCCTCGTGCGCAAGCCGGGCCAAGTGTTCGGCGTTGTCCAAGGCCGCTGTCCGCATGGCGGCGATGACTTCAGCTCGGACTTTAATCGGCAGCAGGACAAACTCCGCCTGACAGGCCGAGACGGTGGCGACTGCTTCGTCCACAGTTGCGTACAGTCCGTTGCCCGATGCGGATACAGGGGAATAGGCGGGGAAAGATGACTTTGTACCCGCCATCTCGGAGAGGATGCTTTTGATTTGAGAATCTGTAAGTGCCATGGGAAAACCTCCGGTTTTTCAATTAGCAATTAGCAATGAGCAATTAACAATTAGCGTACAAGTTCTATGCCCAAGTCTCTTGCTTTATCCGCCGCCAGCGGGGTGATGATGGTGCCTTTTGCGAGCTGCAGATGCGTCTGCCCTTGCCCATGCAGGGCGATGATGTCTTCTTCTAACAACAGGCCTTTCGCCTGTGGAGTTTCCGTTTTATCTGTTTTCTTTGAGCCGCAGCCTCCGCCGCAACAGCCGGACTTTGCGTTCGGTTGCTGTGTCTCCCGTAATTTGTGGGTCAGCAGGAGGATGAGGAGTTCATCGGCGTGTTCCAGTACTGTGGCCTCCACCAAACGGCGGATGTCTTGTCTTGTCATCATGGACTTGCCCCCTTACGGGTGTGTTTTGAGTAGTTGTACAACCTGACCGTCCGTGAGTGCGGCGGCACAGGCCTCGTCGCTGTCTAAGTAGAGGGCGGGGGTGTCTCCTTTGCCGACGCACACGAGGACGTTGCCCAGTATGAGACTGCGGTCGTCATTCTTGACCTTTGCCCAGATGCGCTCGCCGCCGGTCAGACCATAGGCTTCCGCACAAGTGGGGCAGAGACGTAACCGTCTCGGCGGGGCATAGACGTCGCCGTCTAGCGTGACCTTGCCGTCCGATCCGTAGAGGATGCAGTCTGCGCCTCGTCTCGGGGAGCCGCTCCAAATCGGGAGGCCTTTGATGCCGATACGCATGGCCTCGGTGTAGCTGAGTTCTGCGCGGGTTTGGTCGGCATCGCCCGATGCGACGGGCAGTTTCATCTCCCCTTTGGGACCGGAGATGCGCACGGTATTTGCCGGGGCGTCGCCGAAGAGAATGGCTTTATGCCGTGCGCTCAAATAAATCTGTGCCGGGACTTCATACGCAAGGGCGTACAACTCGCCGTTTAATCGAGCCGAGGTGAGGAGCAGGTCTTTTGCAACCTCTTGCTGAAGCTCTTTGCGTATCTCCATTACGGCACCTGATCAATGATAGCCTTCAAGCTGTCCACTTTGAGACCCGCACGGCCGATCAAGAAACCGTCTACGGAATCAATGGCCGCAAGCTCTGCCGCGTTCTCGGGTTTTGCGCTGCCGCCGTAGAGGAGGGGGATATTGCATCCCGCCCCGCCGAATTGTTCGACCAGCACTCTGCGAATCCAACCCATGGTTTCCCGCACTTGCTCCACCGTGGCCGCTTGACCGGAGCCGATGGCCCAGACGGGTTCATAGGCGATGATAAGCGGCTCCGCCCGTACGCCGATGAGGCCTGCGACGATTTGTTGGGTGAGCACTTTGTGATATGCACCGCTTGTGCGCTCTTCCATCTCCTCACCGATGCAGACCAAGGGTGTGAGGCCGTGGCGTTGTGCCGCGCGGACTTTGAGGTTGACCTCTACGTCCGTCTCGCCGAAGAGTGTGCGGCGTTTGGAATGGCCTACGATGACGTGGGTGCCGCCTGCGTCTTTAATCATGGGAGCGGAGATTTCTCCTGTATAGGCACCCTCTTCCTCCCAGTACATGTTCTGTGCGCCGACGATGATGCCTTTGCGCCGTGTCTCTTCCGCAATGGCACAAATTGCCGTGGCGGGGGCGAAGAGCATGAGCTCGGCCTTGTTTGCGAGGGACTGGTCAATGCTATGTACGAACTCCTGCGCTTGCGTGTTGGTCATGTACATTTTCCAGTTGGGTGCGACGATGAATTTCTTGTTTTTCTGCATCACATTACCTCCATATTTATAGCGAGGAACATTTGATACTCGCCCAGTTACTTTTGTAAGGTATATCCTAGCATTTTTTAAAGAAAATGTCAAGAGAAAATACAGAATTTATTACCGCAGTTGACAAATGTGCATGATGGGGTATAATATGTGCATAGAGAGTTCTATATATTGGGGGTGTAGAGATTTGGAATTGGATTATAAGCGAATTGACCTGCTCGTGAGCGTAGCGACACTATATTATGAGCACGGGTATAATCAGAATCAAATTGCCCAGAAGCTTGGGCTGTCACGGCCGTATATTTCCAAGCTCATTGCCGAGGCGCGGGAGCGGGGGATCGTCACGATTCAAATTCACGACCCCGCCGGGGTTGAGACGCCTTTGGAGCGGGACTTGCGGCAGCGGTTTGGGCTGCGTAAGGTCATCGTGGTACCGCAGACGCCGGAGGCACCGCTGACGAAAGTCGGACAGGCGGCGGCGCGGTATTTGAACAGCATCGTGTCTGCGGGCGATATTGTCGGTGTCGGTTGGGGGGCGACGATGTACACGGCGGCGCGGAGTGCGGCTCTGCGGCGGGATTTGAGCGATGTGACCGTCGTCCAGCTCTGCGGCGGCATCAGCAACTTAGAGCGCAGCATCTATGCGAATGAGATACCCAAACTCTTTGCCGATGCCTTCTCCGGCACGCCGTATATTCTGCCGCTCCCGGCGATTGTGGACGACAGCGAGGTCAAGCGTTCCATCCTGACCGACCACAACATCGGGCGTGTTATGGAGGTCGCCGCACGGGCAAATATTGCGATGTTCACGCTGGGTAAGTCCGCCGCCGACAGCGCGCTGACCCATGCGGGTTATCTCGCCGACAGTCAGCTCAAGCGGTTGGATGAGGCGGGGGCCGTGGGGGACATCTGCTGTCATTTCATTGACGAACACGGCCGCCTCTGTGACCCGGAGTTGGATGCGAGAACCATCGGTCTCCCGCCGGAGGAGCTCAGGCGCAAGGAACACCGTATTGCTGTGGCAATTGGAATGTCAAAGGTGCGGAGCATCTGCGGCGCGCTGCGAGGCGGGTATGCTACGGAGTTGATTACGAACGAGGATACTGCCGCCGCCGTAATGCGGCGGTTGGACGAGATAGACGCATGAACAGGCGGACAATTTGGAAAAGAATAGGTGCGCTGTTCCTTGCGGCTTTGCTGTTTGCGCAGACCGCAAGTCCTGCCATTGCGCAGACGCCCCCGCCGCCTGTGCGGCGCATTGCGCTGACCTTTGACGACGGGCCTACGGAGTACACGAGACGGCTGCTTGATGCGTTAGCGGCGCGGGATGTACAAGCGACCTTTTTCGTGTTGGGCAGTCGGGTGGTCGAACGCCCGGATTTGGCGGCGCGGATTGTAGCGGAGGGGCATGAGATTGGGAACCACTCCCTTTGGCATCCTGACCTCACCGCCATGTCTGCCGCGGGAGTTCGGAATCAGATTCGGTGGACGAATGACATCATCGAATGGGCCACGGGCGTGCGGCCTGTGGTGTTTCGTCCGCCGTACGGGTGGAATAATCGGACCGTGCGCACTATTGCGGCGGAGTTTGATTTCCCCTTGGTGCTGTGGTCTGTGGACACGAGGGACTGGGAAGTGAAGCGGGTGGACGCTATCCTGCACCACATTGCGGACGGGGACAGGGTGCGGATTCGGGAGTGGGATATCATCCTGATGCACGACAGATTTGAGACCACGGTGGACGCCGCCGCGCTTGCGGTGGATTTGCTGTTGGAGGCGGGGTTTACGTTTGTGACGGTGTCGGAGCTGCTTGCGGAACGTGAAGACGAGGTGCGGGCGGGGCGGGTGTATCGGTAGATGCTGCGTGGAATCTTGCAGGAATAAATCTAAAGTCCCTGTATGACAATGATGTCCTTAGCCGTTTGTCAAGAGGAACTTTTTTAAGACAGGAAAAACCCTTTGAAATAAGGCTTGGAATTACCTTGTTTCAAAGGGTTTTCTCTTTATTCGCTGTTCAAAATTTCGCCCATCACGCTATGGGGCGGGGTGGTGCTGTACTATGCTATTTGCTTATACTATCATCGTTTTATTATAAAGCTACAGCCCGAGCAACTGTTTCTTTTTTGCGTCAAACTCTTCCTGTGTAATCACACCGCTGTCAAGTAGTGACTTAAACTTCGCCAATTCGTCGGCACTGCTGATTTGCGGTGCCGCGCTTGTTGCCGCCTCGCTTTGTTGTTGTGCCGCAAGCATTTGGGTGAGTGTATCGTACAATGCTTCTATTTGGGCAATGTTGGGTTTATAATCCTGCAATGAATTAAAATCATAAATCTCTTTACGCAATCTGTCACCTTCTTTGTCCAGGGTTCCCACCATACCTTTACTGGTATAATGCTTGCGTAATGCAAAAGGATAGTAGGAAGTGACATCGCAATAACCTGTCCTAGGTATTTTTTTGTATAATAAAGCCTCCACACGCGGGTTATTAAAATCTTTCGTGTTAATAACCAAAGAAACTCCGTTAATTGCGGTATTTGATGTGACTGTACCACTTGTAATGGAACTGCCTATTACCGCGCCAAGTGCTCCGCCAAGCAATCCGCCGACAATAGCACCCCCGGCTCCGCCGCTTACGTGCGTTGTTTCATCGCCATCAATTTCAATGTCAAAATCATTGATTTGGCTAATATGGAAGAGTTCAAGCCGCTCCTGCTGTTCAGGCACGATTGAAGTTTTGAATGCACCAATTTTTGCTTTGCGTTCTGGCTCATGCGGATAATAAACCGCAATATACCCATCTTTCGAAACTGCAATCTGAGTAAATAGCCCTTCAAAATGTTTGACATTTTGCGTCAAATTATTTGCAGCAAGAAGCCCATGATATCCGCTTTGAGTCGTAATGTTGTTTGACATGATTGTTCCCTCCCATAATGTTATCTTACTTGTGTTCAGCGACAGGCAACACCGCCTATTATAAATTTCCCCGTGCGCCCCAAGCGGAGCTATGGGGCGCACAAAAGAATCCTACTGCGAATTATACCACGTCGGCGGCCCAAAGTCTACCACTTACAAAACGAGGGCTTCGGGCCGGGACTTTCTATCGCAAAAAAGAGCCGCAACCCAATCGGGTTGCGGCTCTTCCTCGCATCAGGCGGTCTTACCCGCCATACTTTTTATCATACATCTCTTTCTGCGCACAAAGCAGTTCCCACTTTTCTTTGGCCTGCACTTCGGCGAGTGCAAACAGCTCTTTTGCCCGCTCGGGGAACCGAAGTTCCAGCGAGGTGTAGCGGACTTCGTCCTTGAGGAAGTCGCCGTAGGGCTTGGAGGGTGCTTTGCTGTCGAGTGTCAGCGGATTTTTGCCCGCTGTGGCCAAATCCGGGTTGAAGCGGAAGTTGTGCCAGTACCCTGTCTCAACGGCGCGCTTGGTGGTGGGGATTGCATCGCCCATACCGTGCTTGTTGCCGTGGCTGATACAGGGGCTGTAAGCGATGACGATAGATGGCCCGTCATAGGCCTCGGCCTCACGAATCGCTTTGAGGGTTTGGTTGTAGTCCGCACCCATGGCGACCTGTGCCACGTAGACGTATCCGTAGGCCATGGCAATCTGCGCCAAGTCTTTTTTGCGCACGGGCTTGCCCGCCGCCGCAAACTGTGCCACCTGACCGAGCTGGCTCGCCTTGGATGCCTGGCCGCCGGTGTTGGAGTAAATCTCCGTGTCGAAGACCAACATGTTAATATTTTCGCCGGATGCGATGACATGGTCAAGGCCGCCGTAGCCGATATCATACGCCCAACCGTCGCCGCCGAAGCACCAGACGGAGGGTTTCATGAAGTGGTTAGAAGCGTGGTACAGCTCTGCCGCACGCTTACAGTCATTACCGCCGTCGATGGAGGCTTTCAGAGCGGCCTCCAATGCCTTGCCCGTGACGTTGGATGCTTTGCCGTCATCATAGGCGGCAAGCCATGCCTTGACAGGTTCTGCAATGGCGGGGTCTTTGCTGCAAGGACGCTCGGCAATGGATTCGGCCACCATCTTCGCACGCTCTCTCTGCTTCTTGACACCGAAGTAGACACCGAGACCGGCCTCTGCCGTGTCTTCGAAGAGGGAGTTGAGCCACGCGGGGCCTTGGCCGTCTGCGTTGACGGTGTAAGGCGTCTGCGAATAGGTGCCGCCCCAGATAGAGGAGCAGCCCGTGGAGTTGACGATATACATCCGCTCACCGAAGAGCTGAGTGACGAGCTTTGCGTAAGGTGTCTCACCGCAGCCGGCGCAGGCACCGTGGAACTCTAAGAGCGGACGCAGGAACTGCGAGCCCTTGACGGAGGTCTCTTGGAACGCGGGGCCGTAAGCGGACAGGTCTTTCTCGGCGACTTTCTTTCTGTCGTTGCAGTAGTTGAAGAATGTCTGCGCTTCCAGCGTCTCGGCTAACGGGGTCATGACGATGGCTTTCTCTTTCGCCGGGCAGACCGTGGCGCAAGAACCGCAACTCGGTGCACCCATGCAGTCCATGACGGATGCGCCGAGGACATAGTGCATCCCCTCGACACCCTTGGCACCGGCCAACGGCAGAGACTTCATGCCGGACGGGGCGGCTTTGACCTCGTCCTCAGTCAGCACATAGGGCCGCAGGATGGAGTGCGGACACACGTATACGCACTGGTTACACTGAATGCAGTTCTCGGGCTTCCAAACGGGCGCATTGACTGCGATGCCGCGTTTTTCGTAAGCCGCAGAGCCTTGCGGGAAGGTGGCGTATCTGTCCTGCACGAAGGTGGAAACGGGCAGGTCATCGCCTTTTTGCGCGGCGATGGGGAAGAGGATGTTTTCGACAAACTCGACCAACTCTTTGCGGTCGCCCTCTGCTTTTGCCTTCGGTACGTCGGCGGGCGGATTCTTCCAACTGTCGGGAATTTGCAACTCGGTGATGCTGCCTATCCCCGCATCAATGGCGTCGTGGTTCATCTTGACAATCTTTTCGCCGCGGCGGCTGTAACTGGCCGTAGCGGCTTCTTTCATGCGCTTGACGGCTTCCTCGACAGCCATGAGCTGCGGATTGAGTTTAAAGAATGCCGCTTGCAAAATCGTGTTCGTGCGCGCGCCGAGACCGAGCTCTTGCGCGATACGGACGGCATCACAGGTGTAGACTTTAATGTTGTTCTCGGCGATATATTTCTTCTGTGCCGCAGGCAGGTGTTTGCCAAGCTCGTCCACATCCCAACTGCAGTTGATGAGAAACGTCCCGCCGGGCTTGATGCCCGTCGCCATCTCATACCGCTCGATATAGGACGGCACATGACAGCCGACAAAGTCTGCGCTGTGGGTGACGAAGTAGGTGCTCCGAATCGGCTCGTCGCCGAAGCGGATATGGCTCTGCGTCACGCCGCCGGACTTTTTGGAGTCGTATTGGAAGTAGGCTTGTACGCGCTTGCCCGCGTAGTCGCCCAGGATTTTAACGGAATTCTTGTTCGCGCCCACGGTGCCGTCGCCGCCGATGCCCCAGAACTTACAGGAGACAACGCTCTTGCCTGTAGTCACAGGATTCTCAACGATGGGCAGGGACAGATGGGTCACGTCATCTTCAATGCCGACCGTGAAGTTGTGCTTCGGCGCGTCGGATTGGATGTTGCGGAACACCGCAATGATGTTCGAGGGCGGTGTGTCCTTCGAGGCCAGACCGTAACGGCCGCCGACGACAGGGATACGGTCAAACTTCGTGCCCTTGAGTGCCGCAACCACGTCGAGATACAGCGGCTCGCCGTGCGCGCCGGGCTCTTTGGTGCGATCCATGACGGCAATGTTCTGCACGGTGTCGGGAATCACGTCAATCAAATGCTTGACGCTGAACGGGCGGTACAACCGCACTTTAATCAGGCCGACCTTGTTGCCGTTTGCGTTGAGGTAGTCCACGACTTCCTCGGCGGTCTCACAGACGGAGCCCATGGCCACGATGACTTCCGTGGCGTCGGGTGCGCCGTAGTAGTTGAAGAGCTTGTAATCCGTGCCGATTTTGGCGTTGACCTTGTCCATGTATCGCTCGACAATCGCCGGGAACTCGTCATAGACTTTGTTCGAGGCCTCACGGTGCTGGAAGAAGGTGTCCGGGTTCTCCGCGGAGCCGCGCACGACGGGATGATTTGGGTTGTTCTGGGTCTTGCGGAAATGCCAGAGTGCGTCCCAGTCGAGCATCTCGGCGAGGTCTTCGTACTCCCAAGCCTGCACGTCTTGCAGTTCGTGAGAGGTACGGAAACCGTCGAAGAAGTTGAGCACGGGAACACGGCCGGGGACGGTCGCAAGGTGGGCAACCGCACCGAGATCCATGACCTCCTGCGGGGAAGAGTTTGCCAAAAGCGCATACCCTGTAGAGCGGCAGGCCATAACGTCGGAGTGGTCACCGAAGATGGCCAGCGCGTGGGTCGCAACGGTACGGGCAGATACGTGGATGACATTCGGTGTCTGCTCACCGGCGATTTTAAACATGGTGGGAATCATGAGCAGGAGACCCTGCGACGCGGTGAACGTGGTGGACATGGTGCCTGCCGTAATGGCACCGTGGCAGGTAGCGGCCGCACCGGCCTCAGACTGCATTTCCACAACGTGGACTTCTTGGTCAAATAAATTCTTCCGACCCTCAGAGGCCCAGATGTCCACATACTCGGCCATGTTGGAAGACGGTGTGATGGGGTAAATACCGGCTACATCGGTAAAGGCATACGATACATGTGCCGCAGCGGTATTTCCGTCCATCGTTTTGAGTTTTCTCGCCATTTTCGTACATTTCCTCCTAAAAACTTTTGTTGTCCGGGGACAAATGTAGGGCGCGATGTCTTCATCGCGCCGTGCCTGTCATGGCAATCGGCGCAATGCAGACATTGCGCCCTACAATAAGGCCCTTAGTGTCTATACATCAGCAAAGTCAGAATATTCGTCTTTTTTGCCGCCGAGCGTTTTTGTGCAGTAGTCACGGCAGCTGCAGAAGAACTTGGTGAGCTCCTCTTGGAAGATGACAACAGCAACAACTGCCGCCGACAAAACGACCAGAGCGGATGCCAGGGTAATAATGAGTTTCATGCCTTTCATGAGACGACCTCCTCTTGAGTAATAGGGATTGCTTTTCCATATAAAACAATCAGCAAAGACATTGTACAATATTTCACAGGTAAATACAAGTTGAAATTAGCTAATTTTTTAAAAAATTTACCTAAATTTCATAGGCTATGAGATTTAACTTGAGATTTCTGCTCTGTTGTATTATAATGAATGCCATCAAGTGCAAGGATTTTAGAATCGTTGCACCCGCAAAGCGTATGTTTTGCGGGTTGGATTGGGACTAAAAATCCCAATCCAACATGACATCCATTGTAATGTAAATTAGTGTTTTGTAGAACAAAACACCCGCAACACTTTAGCGTTGCGGAAAATGCTTTGCATTTTTACTAATTTCATTATAATAAATCATATATTTATGACAGGGCAGGAGGATAAAAGTATGGTAAAATATAATGCAACCCGTGGCGAAATCGTGATTTTGAGCGATGTCATCACCACTTTAGCGGGTGCGGCGGCCACGAATTGCTTTGGTGTAAAAGGCATGGCCAAGCGCAGTATGTCAGACGGCTTGGTGCATTTGCTCAAGCGTGAGGCCATGGGCAAAGGGGTTTTAGTCACTTACGGTCCCGAGGATGAAATCTCCATCGAACTGCACATCATCGTAGACTACGGCGTCAATATTGCGGCATTGACCGAGAGCATTATCGGTGAGGTGCGCTATAAAGTAGAGAGTGCCATCAGCCGAAAGATTCATACCGTGTCCGTGTTTGTGGACGCGATGATGGTGGATTAGCGGAAGCGGCATTCTGCCGCCTGCCCACACGGCAAACCGCGGCAATGCGGCGGGGCGATTGCTATCGTCCCTTGCGATAACGCTTGCATATAGACAGTAAGGAGAAGGGGAATAATACCATGAGACTAACACTCACCGGCTCGGATTTCTGCGCCATGATTATCGGCGGCAGTATGGCCATCGCCATAGAGAAACAGCAAATCAACGACTTAAACGTCTTCCCTGTCCCCGACGGCGACACGGGGACGAATATGACGCTCACCATGAACGCAGGCATGACGGAAATCGGGAAGAAAAACCCGGGCACAGTCGGTCAGGCGGCAGAGGTCACGGCCTCTGCACTCCTGCGGGGTGCGCGCGGTAATTCGGGGGTTATCTTATCCCTTTTGTTCCGCGGTATCTCCAAGGGCTTAAAAGACGTAACCGAGGCCGATGCAAAAACCTTCGCACAATCCATGGTGGATGGCGTTGAGGCGGCCTACAAAGCGGTCATGAAGCCCGCCGAGGGGACGATGCTTACCGTCTCCCGCGTGGCCTCTGCCGCCGCCTTGGAGTTTGCGGCGAAGGAGCGGGACATTGAGTTGATGTTCGAGCACACCATCGCTGTGGGCTACGAGGCCTTGGCGCAGACCATAGACCAAAACCCCGTCCTCAAAAAAGCGGGCGTCGTCGATGCGGGCGGCAAGGGATATTTGTATATCTTAGAGGGGATGCTCCGTGCTTTGCGCGGGGAGGAGATTGCAGCACAAGATACCTCGACCGCGGCGGAAAACGATGCGGCCGACTTCGCCGCTATCAACCCGGAAGACATCACTTTCACCTACTGCACCGAGTTCATCATCCAGCGGGAGAATCAAAAAGATGCCATGCGTCTGCAAGGTTTTCTCGACGGGATAGGTGACAGCCTTGTGGTGGTAGATGACGAGACACTCATCAAAGTCCACGTCCACACCGACGACCCCGGTCGTGCGCTGACGGAGTCTCTGGCATACGGCAGCCTGACCGGCATCAAGATTGAAAACATGCGGGAACAACACGCCGCAGAAACCGCCCGTCAAGGCGGCGCACCGACTGAGGCTGAAGAAGACAGGCATATTATCGCCCCGCCTGAGAAGGCACAGGGTATCGTGGTAGTGTCTGCGGGGGCGGGCCTTGCGTCCGTGTTTACTGACCTCGGTGTGGATAAAATTATCACGGGGGGGCAGACCATGAACCCTTGTACGGACGAGATTGTCCGTGCGATTGATGCGGTTCCCGCCGAGACGGTGTACGTGTTTCCGAACAATAAAAACATCATTCTGGCGGCGCAGCAAGCGGTGCCGCTGGCGAGCAAGCAAGTTGTTATCATTCCCACACATACCATTCCGCAGGGCGTCTCTGCGCTCTTGTCATTTGACCCCACGGCGGAGGTTGCCGAGAATCTTGCCGCTATGGAAGCCGCCGCAAGCGGGGTCAAGACGGCACAGATTACCTACGCCGCCCGTGATTCCGACTTCGACGGACACCAAATCACCGAGGGGCAGTACCTCGCCCTCTTCGATAATGCTATTCTCAGCCACGCCGATGAGTTTGACATCACGCTGGCTGACACCATCACGGCCATAGAGCAGCATACGCCCGAGTTTATCACCGTCTTCTACGGTGAGGATGTAGATGAGACTACTGCCGCCAAGTGTGCCGAGACGATTCAGGCTCGCATCCCGAGTGCGGAAATCACCGTTTTAGACGGCGGTCAGCCCGTGTACTATTTCATGATTTCGGTGGAGTAGGGCAACTCCCCCAGCGGCGGTCGGAGGGAGTAAGCACACATCGAACAAACAGGAGGTGGGGCTCATGAAACGCCTCCCGGTCGAACAAGCAATCGGCGAAATCCTCTGTCACGACATGACGGCCATCCGTGACGGCTTTAAAGGTGTCGCTTTCAAACGCGGCCACGTTATCCGCGCCCAGGATATTCCCGTGTTGCGCAGCATGGGGAAAGCCCACATCTATATTTGGGAACCGGGTGCGGGTGAAGTCCACGAAGACGAGGCCGGATACGCAGGCGCAGTCGCTCTGGCGGGTGACGGCATCACAATCAGCGGCCCCGCCGAGGGACGCTATACCCTTACCGCCAAGCGGGACGGTCTGTTTACTGTGGACAGCTCCGCCCTCAAAGCCCTCAACGCCGTACCCGACTACACGGCGGCCACACTCCCGGGAAACACCTCCGTTCGAGCGGGTGACCGTGTCGCGGGTGTGCGTATCGTGCCGCTGGTCACGGCGAGAAAACATGCGGAAACAGTAGCGGCTCTGAGCGATGCCCGGGGCCCCATTCTCAGCATCCGCCCGTATCTGCCGCTGAAAGTGGGAATTATAATCACGGGTAGTGAGGTCTATCATGGTCTCATCCAAGACCGTTTTGAACCGATTCTCCGAACGAAAATCGCCCCATTCGGCGGCAAGATTCTGGGTGTCACAAAATGCCCCGATGACGTAACGGCTATCCGGACGACCGCTGATGCGTTTCTGGCCGAGGGCGCAGACCTCATCCTTTTCACCGGCGGCATGAGTGTAGACCCCGACGACCGCACCCCTACGGCGATCCGCGCCACAGGGGCGGAGGTGGTCGTGCAGGGCGTCCCCATCCAGCCCGGCAATATGCTGATGCTGGCGTATTTAGGCGAAACGGCACTAATCGGCGTCCCCGGTGCGACGATGCACAATCAGACGACATCGCTGGATATCGTTTTGCCCCGTATATTTGTGGGGGACAGGCTCCGAGCGGCGGATTTCGAATCCGTCGGTGAGGGTGGTTTATGTCGCGGGTGCAAAACCTGTACCTATCCCACGTGTTATTTGGGGAGAACCCTGTAGGGGCGGCCATTGGCCGTCCGTCGTTTCCCCAATTGCACAGCGTATTTAAGGGCGCGGACGGCCAATGGCCGCCCCTACAACGCCCTTGCCCTTCATTCTACTATTTTACATTCGAAGAACCCCGGAGGTTTTCCAAGTGCAAGACACCACCGGCCGCACCATTCGCTATCTCCGCCTCTCCGTTACCGACCGCTGCAACCTCCGCTGCCGCTACTGTGCGCCGGGGGCTGTTTCGCATACAGCCGCAACAGAGCTGACAGCCGCTCAAATCGAGGAAATCGCGGCGGCGGCCATCGCTCTCGGTATGGACAAAATCCGCATCACAGGCGGTGAGCCGCTTATGCGGCCTGACATTCTGGACATCTGCCGTCGTGTGGCCGCCCTGCCGGGTTTGAACGAACTCTGCATGACCACCAACGGCATTTTGCTCGCAGACTATGCCGAGGAGTTGCGGAAAGCGGGCGTAAACCGTGTCAACATCAGCCTCGACACCTTGGATGCGGATAAGTTCCGCACATTCACCCGCGGCGGCGAGTTGGCCGATGTGCTCCGAGGCATAGAAGCCGCCGAGGCGGCGGGTCTTACTCCCATCAAGCTTAACGTTGTCCTCATGGGCGGCGAAAACGACGATGAAATCTCGGCATTTGTCGCTCTCACGAGAGACAGACCCATCAACGTCCGTTTCATCGAACTCATGCCAATCGGCGAGAGCGCGGACTGGCCCGCAGAGCGGTTTATCAGCGGTGATGCCGTGCTTTCGGCGTGTCCGGAACTGCAATCGAACCCGCAGGACGGCGATGGTGTGGCTCGTATCTACCGTCTCCCCGGCGGAGTGGGCAAGGTCGGGCTGATCAGCCCCATGAGCCGCCATTTTTGCGCCCGTTGTAACCGCATAAGGGTCACGGCGGACGGTAAGCTCAAGCCCTGTCTGCATTCGGAGCAGGAAATCACCCTGCAAGGCCTGCACGGCGAGGCTCTGGCAGATGCGCTGCGTGCAGGGATAGCGGCCAAACCCAAGGCGCACAATATGGATGCAAATCACCCCAGCGAGAGTAGGCGCAATATGCACCAAATCGGAGGATAATCACATGGAGTTAACCCATTTTAACGAAGCGGGCCGCGCCAAGATGGTAGACGTTGGAGGCAAATCCGCCACCGAGCGGGTGGCAAAAGCACACGCTAAAATCACCATGCGCGCCGACACCCTGCGTCTCATCCAAAGCGGCGGAGTGGCGAAAGGCGATGTCCTCGCCGTGGCGCAAGTGGCGGGCATAGGGGCCGCCAAGCGCACTTGGGAGCTGATTCCCATGTGCCATCCGATTGCGCTCACAGGTGTGGACATTGAGTTCACTATAGGGGCGGATGGCAATCCGCCCGCCATCGAGATTATAGCGACTGTCCGCTGCGTCGGCCCCACGGGTGTGGAGATGGAGGCCCTGACGGCAGCAAGCGTCACGGCACTCACGATCTACGACATGTGCAAGGCGGCGCAGAAAGATATGGAAATCGGCGAGATTCGTCTATTGGAAAAATTCGGCGGCAAAAGCGGTGCGTACCGTTTCGTCTCGTCTGCCGGGGAGGTGCCCAATGTATAGAACAGCCATCATCACCGTTAGCGACAAGGCCTCGCAAGGCATCCGAGAGGACATGAGCGGCCCTGCCATAGCGGCCTTGCTCATCGAAGCGGGTTACGAAATCGCACAAGAAATCATCATCCCCGACGATAGGGCCATCATTGAGCAAACCCTCCTCCATTGTGCCGACACGCTGTGCATCCCCCTTATCCTCACCACCGGCGGCACGGGTTTTTCGCCCCGTGACGTGACCCCGGAGGCGACCGTCGCTGTCTGTGACCGCCTCGCGCCCGGTATTCCGGAAGCTATGCGGGCGCATAGTTTGACGATAACGCCCCGCGCCATGCTCTCCCGCGCGGCGGCGGGGATGTGCGGGCAAAGTCTCATCGTAAATCTCCCCGGCAGCCCCAAAGCGGCGGCGGAGAATTTGGAGGCCGTTTTGCCTACGCTGTCCCACGGCCTCGCAATCCTACAGGGAACCACCGGAGAATGTGCCGCTGTAGGGGCGGCCTCCGGCCGTCCGTCATCGGGTTGCGCCACCGTTGTTTCCGTCAACATCAGCGAAACCAAAGGCCGACAGAAAACGCCCATCCCTGTGGTCACCCTCATCGCGGACCACGGCATAGCGGGCGATGCCCATGCCGCCACAGAGCGGCAGGTCAGCCTCCTCGCCGCCGAGAGCATAGACAAGCTCCGGGAGAAGCTTCCCGACCTCGCTCCCGGCGCGTTTGCGGAGAATATTGTGACGGAGGGCATTGTCCTCCACACGCTTCCCGTCGGCACACGGTTCAAAATCGGTTCTGCCCGCTGCGAAGTCACCCAAATCGGCAAAGACTGCCACGACCACGGCTGCGCCATCAAACGTGCTGTGGGCGACTGCGTTATGCCCCGAGAGGGTATATTTGCACGTGTGTTGGAGGGCGGTGAAGTCCGCTCCGGTGACGAGATTCGGGTCTGCGAATAGATTGCGCCGCATATACTCCGGCAAGGAGGTGGCTCTATGACAAGAGACGAAATCAATCAAGTAATCGCCCAAGCCGCCGGAGTGGACACCGTGACGACGGAGCGGGTATTGGTGGGGTTGGAGAAGGTAGTCATCGCCCAAATGTCCCGAGGCGGGAATAAGTTTGGGCGGATGATGCTGTTGTATCAGAATTGGAAAGGCAAATAGGGTCGGCGTATGCCGACCCTTGATTTTTTATTTTTATTTTTGGTTTTGCAGGAGCGGGGCTGCGTCCTCGTTCACGGGGGTGCGTTTTGGGTTCTGCTGTAGGGGTAACCGCGGACGGTTAGCTCTGCAACGAATACAAATGCCTACGAGCCGCCGAGGGCGTTATCCCTCACACCTACCCACATTCCAAAATCCCCTTCGCCCACTCCACACGCTCCCGCGTCGGCGGCTCCACATCCGCCAGCTCATACGTCAAGCCCAGCTCCGTCCATTTATACTCCCCCAGCTTATGAAACGGCAGAACTTCTACCTTTTCAACATTCGGGAACCCCTGCAAGAACGCCGCTAAGTCCCGCAAATCCTGCTCGTCATCCGTCAGCCCCGGAACCAGCACGAAGCGGATCCAGACAGGGATGCCCATCTCACGGGCGAGATGCAGCACCTCCAAAGTCGGCTCCAAATGTACGCTTGTCAAGTCCTTGTAGACCACGGGGTTAATCGACTTGATATCCAATAAGAGCAAATCCGTATACGCCAAAGCCGCCCTTGCCGCATCAAGCGTGGTGTAACCGGAGGTGTCAAGCGCTGTATGGAAGCCCTCGGACTTACAGGCTTTCAGGAGCGCAATCAAAAAGTCCCGCTGTACAAACGGTTCCCCGCCTGTGATTGTCACACCGCCGCCGGAGAAGTGCAGGTAAGAGCGGTATTTTTTGATGTCCCGCAGGAGGTCGTCCACCGTTGTGGGGTGTCCGTCTTTCATCTTCCAAGTATCCGGGTTGTGACAATATTTACAGCGCAAATTGCAACCGGAGAAAAAAACCACATAGCGGATGCCCGGGCCGTCTACCATGCCGGCCGTCTCGACGGAGTGAATGTAGCCCCGTTCCACGGTCTATATCCTCTCGTGGAACGTGCGGTCGATGACATCGAGCTGCTGTTCTCGCGTCAGCTTGATGAAGTTCACCGCATAGCCGGAGACACGAATCGTGAGCTGCGGATACCGCTCCGGGCGTTCCATAGCATCGAGTAAGGTCTCCTTGTCAAAGACGTTGACGTTGATGTGGTGCCCCCTGTCGTTGAAATAGGCATCGAGCAAACCCGCCAGATTGCTCACCCGCTCATCTTCCGTTTTGCCTATGGCTTTGGGGATGATGGAGAAGGTGTAGGAAATCCCGTCTAAGGCATAGGAATACGGCAGGGACGCGACTGAGGCCATGGATGCAATCGCGCCTTTTTTGTCTCTGCCGTGCATGGGGTTTGCACCGGGAGCGAAAGGCTCGCCCGCTTTGCGTCCGTCCGGGGTCGCGCCTGTTTTTTTGCCGTAGACGACATTGGATGTGATGGTGAGCACGGAAAGTGTCGGCACGGATTCTCTGTAGCTCTTCTGCTTTTTCAGTTTTTCCTCGAAGATGCGAACAACGTCGTAGGCGATTTTGTCCACCCGCTCGTCATTGTTGCCGAATGCGGGGTATTCGCCTTCGACTTCGTAATCCACCACCAAGCCCGCCTCGTTGCGGATGGCGCGGACTTTGGTGTGCTTGATGGCCGAGAGCGAATCTGCCACCACGGAAAGGCCGGCAATACCGCAGGCTTGGGTGCGCAGGATCTCGAGGTCGTGCAGGGCCATTTGCAGCCGCTCATAGTTGTATTTGTCGTGCATGTAGTGAATCACGTTGAGGGCGTTGATATAGAGGCGTGACAGCCATTCCAAAATCTGGTCAAAGCGGCGGTAGACCTCCTCGTAGTCGAGATATTCGGAGGTAATTGGTGCAAATTCGGGGGTGATTTGTTCGCCCGTCATCTCGTCCTTGCCGCCGTTGATGGCGTAGGTGAGGGCCTTCGCGAGATTTGCCCGCGCGCCGAAGAACTGCATCTGCTTCCCCGTCCGCATGGCCGATACACAGCAGGCGATGGAGTAGTCATCGCCCCAGTAGCCCCGCATGAGGTCGTCGTTTTCGTACTGGATGGAGCTGGTGTCGATGGAAACCTTGGCGCAGAAGCGTTTGAAACAGTCCGGCAGGTCGATGCTCCAGAGCACGGTCAGATTCGGTTCCGGGGCGGCACCTAGTGTGTAGAGCGTGTTGAGCGTGCGAAAAGAGGTCTTGGTGACGAGTGTCTCCCCGCATTCGCTCATGCCCCCGATGGCCTCCGTGACCCAAGTCGGGTCGCCGGAGAAGAGCTGGTTATACTCCGGTGTGCGCAGGAAGCGGATGATGCGGAGTTTCATGACGAAGTGGTCCATGAGTTCCTGCGCGTCGGTTTCGGTGAGAACGCCGTTTTTCAAGTCCCGCTCGATGTAGATATCGAGGAAAGAGGACACCCGCCCTAAACTCATGGCCGCCCCGTCCTGCTCTTTCGTGCAGGCGAGGAAGGCGAAATACGTCCACTGGATGGCCTCTTGGGCATTCTCTGCCGGACGGGTCACGTCGAAGCCGTAAGTCTCGGCCATTTGAGCCAGTTCTTGCAGGGAACGGATGTGTTCACCCAGTTCTTCACGGATGAGCGTTTGCTTGCGCTCCAATGTCGGCAAGTCCATGCGCCCCAGTTGCTTTTTCTTGTCCTCGATGAGGAAATCCGTCCCGTACAGAGCTACACGGCGGTAGTCGCCGATGATGCGGCCGCGGCCGTAGGAGTCGGGCAGGCCCGTAATGAGCCCGGAGGAACGGGCTTTGCGCATGTCCTCCGTGTAGGCGTCATAGACCCCGTCGTTGTGGGTCTTGCGGTATTTGGTGTAGATTTCCTCCACCACGGGGTCGAGCTTGTAGCCGTAGGCTTCGAGCGCACGCTTGATGACACGGATACCGCCCTGCGGCATGATACCGCGCTTGAGGGGTCTGTCCGTCTGCACGCCGACGATTTTTTCCAAGTCTTTGTCGATATAACCGGGGCCGTGGGAGGTGATGGTGGAGGGAATGCAGGTTTCCGCGCCGAGGATGCCTTTTTCGGTCTCCTCTTGGAGCAACTCGCAGACTTTTGCCCAGAGTTTGTCCGTACAGGCCGTCGCCCCGGCGAGGAAGCTGTCGTCTCCGTGGTAGGGTGTGATGTTGCGCCTGATAAAATCGCGGACGCTCACCTCATCTGTCCAAACGCCCTCATTGAAGCCTGTCCAAGCGGGGTGGGTGTCGGTTTTTACAAAAAGTCGGTTCATATCGCTACCTCCATATGTAGGGTGGGTTCAGTTGCCGACGAATATGCGGATATTTTAAATATTGTATCATGAAATACTGAATTTTCCAAGTGAATCGTCCCGAAAATTTGGGCTTGACAACGGCGTCTTGCGGGTGTACACTAAAATAGTAAAAATTGAATACTCCCGGTAGGTGAGGCTACCACAGGGATACGGGTTGCTGCCGCAAAATTGTGGAGACACAATACGTTGGCTTGAACAGTCCATGTCGAAACCAAGGCATGGAATAGTGCAACTTCATCGCCCTGTGAAGCTAAA